>Ga0335085_10002000_pt1 | contig 39768 bp, 40 predicted proteins | sample Lox_Sample_45_FD_206712 | JGI IMG/M metagenome (GOLD analysis project Ga0335085, IMG submission 206712) | Soil microbial communities from Loxahatchee National Wildlife Refuge, Florida, United States - Lox_Sample_4.5 | ecosystem: Environmental > Terrestrial > Soil > Wetlands | place: USA...
GTTATCGGTTTTGGCTCAGTAAATAAAGGGCAGGCATTCTTGCTTCCACCGCAAAATGAAAGGAAGAACCAGCAAGCTAGGTCGTATGCTTCCTGAAGAAGCCACACGGGGATTTGTGGCTTAACGACGGCTTCAGCGCCGTGCGCCGCTTTGTTTCCTTGAACACGCAGTTCGTGCAATTTGTAGCGGACTGTCTTGGGAATCATGCTGACGAACATGTCGTCGTTCAGCATATCGTTCAGATTAAACTGAAAGGGACGCGGAAGCTTGAGGTGGCTGTAAATTGCCGAAACCATTGTTTCGGCAAACATGCGAAGCTTTACGACCGCGCTAGAGGGGTCGGAATATGCGTAGCGCTCTGCAAACCCGCCGAGGTCGGCAAGTTCTGCAAACGACGGGCGAAGAAACTCGAAGTTCGTGGACTTCATAACTTCCTCTCCGCGAACGTAATTTCCCAAAAGGGCGAACATGATGCCCAATCGTTCGCTGGTGATATGCCAAGCGTCCCCATTGTCACATTTCGTTCATTGCCAATGCTTTGAACATACGCGTCGTGTTTGCTTGAGGGCGTGTTTTTAAAGGTGGCTTTAGAATTGCGAAAGCTTTGTTTCATTTTCTACTCCGAAGGTATTGGCTGACGGCCTGTGGAGTGATGCCAAGCAGGCTGGCAGCCTTTGTTCGATTTCCGTCGCACCTCTTCATCGCTTTCTCAATTAAACGCCCGCGGACTTTGGATAGAAAATCATTTACGACAAAACCCTCTTGCGGCTCAGGTAGAGCATCAAGGCCAGAAGTCGTGAGGACTTCATCGAAAATCAGATTCTCCGATTCGATAACTTTGCCGGAGCATAGTTGAGCGGATCGAATGACAACCCCCTCAAGCTCGCGAACGTTCCCTGGCCATGGATGTTTCATTAAATCGATAATGGCCTTTTGAGACAGACGACGCTGTTTTTGATGCTTCTGATTCCAGCGCTCCAAGAAGTGGTGCGCGAGCTTGGGAATGTCGTTGCGCCTGTCTCGCAAAGGTGGAATGCAAATTTTTGCCTCAAGGCGATAATAGAGATCTTTGCGCAATGTCTTTTCTTCAATGGCACGCTTGACGTCCACGTTTGTGGCGGCGATTACCCGAACATCTACTGTGGATTCTTTACTGTCGCCCAATTTTTGGATTTTCCCGTGTTGAATGGCTCGCAGCAATTTCGCCTGGCACTGCGTCGGCATCTCGCCAAGTTCATCAAGGAAAAGTGTTCCGCCGTCCGCTTCCTCGAAACACCCCTTATGGTCCCGGTCGGCGCCCGTGAATGCTCCTTTTCGGTGGCCGAAAAGCTGACTCTCAATAAGCGTTTCAGCAAAGGCAGCACAGTTGACGGTGATGAATGGTTTTGCCGCTCGTTTGCTCGCGCAGTGAATCAAACGAGCGAATACCTCCTTGCCTGCACCCGTTTCACCCAGCAGCAGAATTGGCGAGTCATATTCCGCCATTGTGAAGGCGGTTTTTAGTTCACGGAGAAATAGTTCGTGGTCGCCCACAATGTTCAGTTCGGCGCTAAGGGATTGGAAATCACGGGTTTCATCCTCTTCCGGTAACACACCGAACGGCTTGATTTGGGGAAACTGCGGATTTGTGAAATCGATCTCCGTAACCCGACCTTCTCCCTCGCGAACGAATTTCGCGGCCCGTGTTTGGAGGATGCGAGCGGGAATTTCCCCGCTGGCTGCCAACATGAGCCAACTGGCATGCATGTGCGGAGTGCCAGACGATACGCAAATGAAGTATTCGTCGTCAGGGTTCTGCTTGTTGATCTCCTTGAAGTGAGTTCTGAGCTGCTTTAGGATTCCCAAATAATTGGTGGGGTCTTTGAGGGGCACTTCACAAATCTCAACAACCACACCCTTGTTGCGCTTCTGCAACTCCTCTTTCGTCTGCACGGAAATCTCCGCTGTGTTTGGCGTGGTGAAGAGATATACGCGGTCAAACTGCCTCTCTGAGGTCACAGTGAGGACAGGGCCGGCCTCCTTTTCGCCCGCGATTGAGATGTCTGCGAAGGGGTCGTGAAACCCAGTGAATGTTAGCAGTATTTTCATTCGTCACCGTGAGTCGGTTAAATCGTCCGTCGAATTTAAGCAGCAATTGGCCTTTAAGGCGAGTAAAGAATCCTTTAGGGTGTGAAATCGCCAACCGGGACGAACGAATGACCGATCTCGATGGCTGGGCGTCCAGTAGAGCGAGTGCCACGATCACGCTAGACCTTTGAGTGCTTGACCTTGAGAGGGCGCGCAGCCGTACACGCGGTAATCAGAAAACCCTTCGCCAGCGGGAAAACCATTTAGCGACGGTCGCGTCAAACTCCAGCGGCGGGAGCGTAACGCGGCGGAAGCCCCGCTCGCAATGGACGAGGACGCACTCGTGGTCGCGGAGATTGCGGAGCTTGTGTGGCTTGATTTTGTGTTCCTCGGTTTCGTTGTAGTTCACGTTGCGTTTGCCGGCGCTGTATCCCCATGAGCGTTTGATGACGCGCTTCTTGCCTATGAAATCGGCGGCTTGAACGGCGTCGGCCTCGTCAGCGGCACGGAAAATCATCCGGTTGCGGAGATTCAGCGTGAGCACTTTCGATTTGTCGTTCCCAAGCGGTCGGACGCGGGTGAATTCGTCATTGTAAACGGCTACTGACTCGCCGCTACGGGCAATGTCACAATCTTCCGTTCGTATTCTTCGAGGCTTGGCAATTTGACTTGTGCTTTCTTGGCATAAGCTCGGTGAATCGCTTTGCTGTTATGCCCCAGCGCTTCCTGAGCATACCGTTCAGGATAACCTGCCACTTTCGCGCGTTCCGCCCACGCATAGCGGTAGCTGTGAAGCGAGACTCCTTCGATTCCAAGTCCCCGGCAACGCTGTTTGAATTCTGTTGCTCGATCACCAGCGCGCACTTTGGCGAGGTATGGGAAAAGCGATCCTTCAGCAGGTAGGTCCTCAAGAATTTCCATCACCGACTCACTGAGATGAATAATGACCGGCGTACCGGTTTTCCGCCGGAAGAAGCTGATGGTTTTGTTTTCCCAGTCAACGTCGTCAGCGCGAAGATTGGCAACGTCACCCTGGCTGCCACCGAGGTGCCAGCACAATTTATAAAACGCTTTGCGTTCGGGATTCTTTTCCCATGTGATGATGGCGTTGTGTTCGGCGAACGTGATAGCGCGCTTCTCCTTAAATTTAACCGCCGGCCACTGACGCTTCGGAATGATCGGCCACGGCAGCCAGTTCATGTCCAAACAGAAGTTGTGCAATTTCCGCAAATGGACATTGGTGGAAACTGTCCCCCGTTCCACGGCAGTCAGTAGATGTTCCGCTTGTGTTTCCAGCAACACCAATTCCCGGATTGCGTCGAAGGCTTTGTCTTTTATGGCGGTCTCCCAGCGGACACGCGTCGGCCCATGTTTGGTTTTTACAATCTCGTCCATGACATGCTGCCAGGTGCGTTTTACAGTCAGGGGATCACTGGCCATCAAATACCCACGCGCAATTTGCAGACTTATGGCGGGCTGTAGATAGGCCTCGTTTTTCGCGTGAAAAATGCGAATGGCGGCTTCCTTGATTCTGGTGCGCAACGATTCCTGTTGCTTCGTCGCGCGGTCTTCCAGAAAGAAGATGCCGCTACTGCGCCGGAACAGCCGGTAGCGAAGTTTCATACGTATCCTCACAATCGTTGAGGATACCAAATGTGGCCGGCACCACGTATTTCTTACTGGGAGCCTGATGGCATCCTAATGCCATCCTAGTGGTCTCCTAGTGATTTCACTGGAGATTTTACTGGAGGTCATCCCAGTTGCATTTCATAACTCATTCCTGCCCAAGCAGTAAGAGTTGGAGGCGAGGGTCGGAATCGGCCAATTTACCCCGCGTTTGCAGCCCCAATATACCTGATTTTGTTGGCTATTCAACGTAATTCGGCTTAACCCAGTTATACCTGTTTTAACTCCTTTGGTGTCCGTTTTGGTGTCCGCCCTGGAATCAGCCGGCCAGTCGGCACAATGTTTCGTTTGCCGGTTCAATATTAAAGCCGATTGCTCACTTAACCATCAATGGACAAGCTTCTTGAAATGTGTTAGGTGATATTTTGTGAATTGGGAAATGCAACATTTCCGACGCATACCTACAAGTTAGGCCAGTTCGTATGTCTCAGCAGAGCGACATGGCAGACGCTGTTTATAGCCGGTTGAGTTCGGAGCCGGTTTCTGCGGCTCATCTGGTTCGCGAGCTGCGCAGCCGTTGGGGAGTTGAGCATGGCGTCGGTTCGGTTCATGGTTTTGTTCGTGAGGTCGCTACCTGTCTGTTGCACCATGACGATGTTGAGGTTGGTGACATGACTGCCGGACGATTTGTTCCCTGGCAGCTTGCATCTTGGGACGCTGAGGAGAGGATTGATGCAGAGTTGATGGCGATGGATTTATTTCTTGATGATGAGAACAGGTATGTTTTTAGAAAGAGACCAGTGGCCTAATGTGAGGATAGGCTGCGCGACTGGTCGCATAGAATCCCGGAACTGAATGCGAGAGGACGGCGAAGTCGTTCCGGCCCCCGCCACCAATCAGAACCGAAGACGTTTCGCGACGGAAGCGGCGTTGCCGGTCGGAGAATTAGCCGGAGGCGGTTCGGAGAACGGTTGCGCAGCTTTGGTCGCGCCAATATCGGGCTGGTGCAAAGTCTTTTGGTGTGATCGTGAAGCGAGTCAGCCCGAAAGTCTTTGTGCCAGGGGGAGGCTGGCGAATCAAAAGTGAGTTAGCGGTGTTTCTATTATCGAAGATAAGAAAACCATGTGCCCTAAGAATGACGAAGTCGCAGCCTAGGAGTAAACAGGAAAGAATTGTGCTGAAAGCCAAAAACCCTCGACGGGTTAAGGCTGCATTGAAAAAATGGGTGGCGCAGATGGATGGGGCCGATTTTGACCCGTGGAAATTGAATGATGCCCCGCCGTGGGCGGAAAACGCTTTGCTTGAAGCGGTAAAAATTGTTTTTCCCAGCGGGCGTCTGCCGACTGGTGGCGAATGGGATTTGGAGTTTGTCGGTGAATTATTTGGGCGAATGGAAGCTCTCGGTAAGTTGTATGGTGGTGAGATTCCTATGGGTCCGGAAACAAAAGCGGAATGTGATTTGGTCGAAAAGCGATTTGCTTCGCAATTGCAATCGCCAGCGAACGTAGCGAAAGCAACACAGGTCGCTAAATATTTTCAAACCGCGACGGAATTGACCAACCGGACGATTCCGCTACTGACGGCATCGAGTCTTGCTTCGTCGCATGAGGATGCGTTGAAATTGCAAAAGGGCCTGGCACGAGGGATGGATCTCAAACCAGACGAGTTGACCACTCCAAAGACTTTTCAACGTCATACGCGGACTTTTTGGGTGCTTGGCATGATGTGGCGAGCGTTTTCGCACTGCCGGAGTGTTGCTGAGGTCCATCGCATATTATGTGAGGGGATAGGCGAAGAAAAAATTGGGAGTCTTAAGACCTTTGAAAACAGAGTGGCAAAAAAGATCGGCATGAGGTTTCGTCACAGCGGGCGGCCACGCAAAAGCAGGTAATTTCCACACCTTCGGCCTTCATGTTTGGAGGTATTTCGCGAGTTTATGCCATGAGACATTCATGGCGTGAATTCAAAACTTCACAGAAACAAGTCAAGTGAATGTCGCAAGACGTTTGCTGGCTATCCTACCCGTCTGTCCAGCGTGGATGGAGCAATCGAAGGACTAATCGTTGTCATTCCCAACGGCGAAGGCCGTGGCGTCGCCTGTCGCGTGGTAAGCCAAAAGGAAATATGAAACAAACCGAAGCAGTAAATCAATTCTTGGCGGGCCGTCGCGTGGTCCTGGCCAAGTTTGTGGCCCATCGCCACAAGGAAGTCCAAAACAAAGCCAAGAAGGTCGTCGGCATCGTGAACCTTTACGAAGTTCAATGTGCCGACGGGAAGGCTCCCACTGTCCAGGTGTGGTGCCCTCGCAATGTCCAGACGGTCGAGCAAGCCGCCAAGGAATGTCCCTGCACGTTCAAGGAGGGGCAAAAGCTGGTGGTCGAGTTCGATCTGATGGAGCCGAACGGTTTTGACGCCAAGAACGGTGTCATCATTCGGGCGGGTTCAGTGTTGCCCTTGGAGTAGTCGTAACGTGGTCACGCATGGCGACTCCGTGGTTTGGGTTTGGCGGGAGGCGGAGCGCAGGCGGAGCCTGCGCCCGCCCCGCCAACCCATCCTTGTCCGAAAGGTGTGTCCAGGTGCGGAGAAGTGAGGGTCAAAAATGAACATAGCGCGATATATCGAGCCGGCAGATCGGGTCAAATCTGCGGCGTTGGCGGTGGCAATGGGTGATTGGGTTCATTCGCTGGCCCCGTGGCAGGTGATTGCGCATCTGACGTTCCAATGGGAGGCGTCTGTATGGTCGGCAGAGCGATGTTACCTCAAGTTCATGAAACGGGAGATGTGGGGCGTGTCGCATTTCTACGCGTTGGAACAGAATCCAGGCCGTGATGGATTTCACGTCCATGCGTTGTGGTGTGACTGCAAAAACAAATCGCGCCGGCTGCTTTGGGAAAAGTGGTTTGAGCGTTACGGCCGGAACCGCATCGAGCCGGTGAACAGCCGGGATGATGTTTCAGACTACTGCGCAAAATATGTAACCAAGGAGGGTGCATGGTGGGGCGTCAAGCTGGTCGGCGAGCGGCATCCGGCATTCAAGGATTTCAAGCTGCTGATGGAATGAGAGAGGACCAACAGCAATTTATGAGGCTCCTGGGGCGGCTGCCGGCGCGTCTGACAGCGGAGCAGGCAGCTTGGGTCTTGAATTGCCAGCCGCATGATGTGCCGATCCTGGTGGCTGCACGGCTGCTCAGGCCGCTCGGCAATCCATCGCCATATAACGTGAAGTTCTTTGCTGCGTCGGAACTGTTGGAACAGGTCGAAGACCGGACTTGGCTGGCGAAGGTCACAAACGCGTTGAATGAGCACTGGCAGAAGAAAAATGCTGAGAAGAAAAACCGGCTGACCGCAGGGGTGGTTGGCGCGAATGGCTTTGAAGATTCTGACTAATAAACGCTTGATTCTAGCTCGGGGGCGGCTTATGATTTGGATATGCGACGGCTGGTTCGTATAACTGATTAACGGTGGCTTGATTATGAACGGGTTGCAAAAGCTGCTGGCTGGCAAAACTCAAGTTGGATATGCGAACCAGCGGTCGTATAATCACAGTTAGGCGGCTGATGATATGAGCATCAAATTCGACCCATACGCCTTCGGGTTTTTTGTCGTGATGCAGCTCTTCATCGTGCCGTGGCTCATGAGGCACGCTCGAAAGACGAGGCCCAAGCTTCCTTCGAGCATCAGAACAGCAGCATACATTCTATTAGCAGGTGGCGGGTTTTTCATTTTGGTTGGAGTAGCTTGCGGCATTCTGTTTGCAGATTTGCCGAGGTTTTGGCGTTTCGTTTGGATAACGATAGCGACGGTTGGGGGGACGCTTTGGATTTGGAATACATTCAGACTTAGAGACGGTATTCGCTCCGCTAGATGGACAGCGATTCCATGTCTTGCGGCGTTATTTTTATGCGCACCGTTTATAGGCTGGGTAGCCGCACCCGGCGCAGCTTATTGCTTATTCGGCGCCAAGAGAGCCAGAGAATTCTTTGGTGGGAAGAAGCCGCCCGGTTTTGGGACGTGGGAAGTTGGCAAGCCAGTGCCAGTCGCGCCTGTTCCGACTCATCATCTTGAGGCGGCAAAGGATTTGCCACCATCAGACAAGACTCATTCACTGACGAAAGATTGATTTGAGATATGGAGCCATGCCGCCTAACACCGCGCTGGAGCCAACGCCGACTGCCCCTTGAGTGTATGGATGATTTGAGTTATACAACGATTATCGAGTTTGCGGAGCCACTCGCCCGTCGGCGTGGCTCAGCTTTGGCTCGTTAGACCACGTAAGCATGAGAGCGCGAATACTCATTATTGCTTTGATGGCTTTGATACCGCTCATGGCTATCGGGCGAATGTTCCAAATTATTGACCCCAAGACGTTGATTACGGATTCCCGGCTTGTTTTCGTTGGGAAAGTGCAGTCTGTAAAGGCGTCCGGTATTGTGACACGCCTTAGCTATCCGACGTGGGAGGGCGTTTTATTTCCATGGCTGACGGTAGAGATGGAGGTGGTGGCCCCGTTCAAAGGCGTTCGGAAAGGTGACGTCGTGCGTGTCATGATGTTGTCTATAGCCAAGAACGAGAAGGCTCAATTCATGTATAGCCCTCCAGAGGTGCTCGAACCCGACAAGGGCGACATTTTCTTTCTTTGCCTCGGCCCCACACCAATAACAAACACATTTGCCGCTCTTACCGGCCCGTATGACGAGAATTTATCGGTGTTCACGTTGTATCGAAGCCAACAAACAAGCAGAGATAGTATGAGAGACGTGGGAAAGCAATTGCTATTGGATGACAAGCGGTTCGCGCCGATTTGGAACCTCGTCAATAAGGCGGGTGAGATACTCCCGGATGGTGTGGCGAAGCTGCGCGACACTTACGCAGCAGAAATCGGAAAAGCATCCACAAACGATATGGTCTATTTGGAATGGCAAGCCTACACCAATGCACACGGTTGGCATTCGGATGTGCCTAAAGGCTTTGCTCCGACAAACTCCAATGTTAATAAATAGAAGAATATTCGAGACGTGGCCTAACAAATCGCTGCAGGCAACAGCCGCTGCCCCTGCCAGTTGCGATTGATTTATGAATTCGGTCGGCATATTTATATTTCCGCGTTCCGCTCGGCGGCTGTGCCTGAGCTCTGGACGTTAGACCGCATTTCACGCCATGAGTAATCCTCGCGCTATTTGTGACAGATATGAGGCAGCTGTGCGTGCCTACAGCCGCGATTGTGCGTCCGACCTGTCGAGTTGGCATCGCCCCGATGTTGCGGAGTTTTCTGAGTTGCGGCGTTTGCTCACGCCATATGCCGAATCCGGCGATATGCTTTGCCAGTATGCACTTGCCACCATATTGTGGCTGGGACTGTGCTGCGTGTCAGAGGAGCAGTTCATGGAAGGTCACAGTGTCGCGTGCGAGGAGGCGACGCGCTGGTGGATAGCAGCGGCCAAGCAAGGACATTTGCCTGCGCTCGACAACCTCGTTGGTTCTGGTGTGGGATCAGAAGCTCAGCAAGCACGCGAAGCGTTTCGCAAGCTTGAGTGCGAGAGGCGCGATTTGGTCGGGTCATCGCACGGCATGCCGATCTATGGAGATGAGTTCATACAAGAATTGAGCAGGAGATTTTATGGTCGAGTCACTACAGATGCGGTCTAACAAATCGCTGCAGGCAAGGCGGGATGGCCGGTCCAGTTCCGCTTCGCGGTTCACATCCTTTGGTCCCGCATGCCTGAGCTCTGGACGTTAGGTGGTGAGCGTATGCGTTCATGGAAGTGGCCAATAGCTTTAGCAGCGGTGGCTTGCTCTTTGGTCCCTACCGCTCTGTTGCTTTATATTGATTATATTGAGCTTCATGGCTCAGTTTGGTCACACAACAATCGACATCTGCCATTTATTGCGTGGACATTCTTGGCGCATTATCAGGGGGGATGGCTCTTGCCGGTCCTAACGGCTGTTGTTGCTATTTGGTTCCTGACTGGCAAGGGTGTTACACCAAGCCGACTTGCGTGGGTAGTTTTTTGTCTAGTGGTTCTTCACCTTTTCTGGTTCTCGTATGCTACGCTTGCCTTTTATTTGACGAACCAGAGCTTTTATTGGTGAGTGTTATGAAAACATCGCCACCTAACAAACCGCTGCAGGCAACAGACGCTGCGCTTTCAGTTTTGGACGGCACGGGAGATTGGCTGCTCCCCGGCTTCGTCGTGGCATCCTTTCCCGCGCCTGTGCCTGAGATCTGGCGTTAGGCATCATTTGCGTATGACAAAACTCGCGAGAATATTGGTCATCGTTGTTTTTGGGATGCTGCTTATTATTATTGCAGTCATTCCTTCGCTTGTTCGGCGTGGCGGACATACGTCAGCCGCCCCTTGTTTCGGCAGGTTGGTACAGATTCAGACTGCCAAAGTGGAATGGGCGCTTGAGCACAACAAGACGACGAATGATGTGCCCAGATGGGATGACCTTTATCCTTATCTTGCTGGGGCATTCACGAACAGTTACTGGACGAACGGCAGGCCAGTTTGTCCAGAAGGCGGGACCTACACACTGGGACGGGTCGGTGTGTCACCGACATGCTCGATTGGTGGACCTTATCACTCATTGCCACCATGATGCCAAATATAAGGTTAGGCTGCACGGTCTGTCCTATAAACTGAACCTTAGGGACGTTCTGCTAACCGTTGTTCGTAATCTTCCAGTGACGGAATTTTCATCAGTGCCCGTTTTGCGTAGGCGCGATGCACGGCCTTGCTGTTGTGGCCTAAAGCCTCCTGCGCGAACCGTTCCGGGTAGCCAATGGTTTTGGCGCGTTCTGCCCAAGCGTAACGATAGCTGTGCAAGGTGACACCTTGAATGCCAAGCTGCCGACAGCGTGATCTAAACTCGGTGGCACGGTCGCCAGCCCGCACTCGGGACAGAAACGGAAACAACATGCCTTCGGCTGGCAGGTCTTTGAACAGGTTCAATGCTTCCGCGCCCAAGTGAACGATGACAGGCACGCCGGTCTTTCTGCGGAAGAAACTTACAGTGTTGTTGGCCCAGTCCACGTCCTCTCCCTTCAAGTTTGCTATGTCGCCCTGGCTCGCGCCCAAGTGCCAGCACAGCTGGTAAAGGGTTTTACGTTCGGGGTTCACCTCGGCGGCGATGATCTGTTGGTGTTCCTCAAACGTGATGGCGCGTTTGTCTTTGAACCGGACGGCGGGCCATTGGCGTTTGGGAATTAGTGGCCACGGGAGCCAGTTCATGTCCACGCAGAAGTTGTGCAAGCGCCGGAGAAAAACATTGGTGGACACTGTGCCCGTTTGGAGCACCTTCAAAAGCAGTTCGCCGGGCGTCTCAATGATGATCCTGGGCATCAAGGACACGAACGCCTTGTCTTTGGCTGCCGTTCGCCAGCGGTGCTGGTTGGCTCCCTGCTTGGTGCTGGTGAGGCTTTCAATGGCGTTCTGCCAGGTGCGCGTGGCAATACCGTTGTCGGTGCCGGCCAGATACGCCTTGGCGATTTGCAGATTGAGCACCGGTTGGCGTTCGGACTGGTTTTTGGCTTCGACAATCTGTTGGGCAGCCTCCTGGTTGGTCGTGCGCAGGCTGGTGCGTTTGCCGGTGGTGGTGTCCACGCAATAGAACCGGTCTCCCCGAAGGCCCCGACGAGTTAAGCGGTAACGTGTTTTCATACGGTCTTTCACGCAACCGCGAGAATAACTGAAGCCGGTTCCGAAGAGTTAGCGAGTAGGTGGCGAGTAAACGCCGGTTAACGCTAGTTCTTACGGAGTAGTAAATGTGGTGTCCGTTTTGGTGTCCGTTGCGGACCCCTCGGCTCCAATGTCCTTGCTGCAAAGTCAGTTAAGACTGGAGGCGAGGGTCGGAATCGAACCGACGAATGAGGCTTTTGCAGAGCCCTGCCTTACCACTTGGCTACCCCGCCACCCGAGAGATTGAAACTAATTTCGTTTCATGCGCGGCGCAAGCGTAATCAGGCCATATCAGCAATTCTACCCCACAAAACCCAGTCGCCGCCGGTTCTTCCACAACTCGCGCGGTTTGAAAATTCCCGCCGGCGTGATGATGCCCGTGATCAAGTCCGGCGGCGTCACGTCAAAGCCCGGATTTCGCGCTCCGCTGGCCGGATTCGCTACCCGCACGTAGGCGCGCCAGCCGGATTTTGGATTTCGGATTTTGGATTTCGGATTTGTCAACACGCCCCAGGCGCCGAGGACTTCGCTGGCGTCACGTTCCTCAATCGGGATGTCAAAACCGGATTTCAAATGCCAATCAATCGTCGAGAGCGGAATGGCCACGTAAAATGGAATCCCATGCCGTTTGGCCAGAACCGCCTTCGGGTAAGTGCCAATTTTGTTTGTGACTTCGCCGGTGCGCCCGAGCGTGCGGTCGCTGCCAACAATGACCAGATCAATCTCCCCGCGTTGCATCAAATGGCCGGCGGCATTGTCAGCGATTACCTGATGAGAAATTTTCTGCTGCGCCAGTTCCCAGGCCGTCAGCGTTGCGCCCTGGGAACGCGGCCGTGTTTCGTCGCAGAAGACATGGAGCTTTTTGCCCTGCGCTTGCGCGGCATACAACGGCGCCGTCGCAGTTCCGATATCAACACACGCCAGCCATCCGGCATTGCAGTGCGTGAGGATGCGCAGGCCATTGCGGATGAGTTTCACCCCGTGCCGCCCGATGGCTTCACAATGGCGCAAGTCCTCCTCAGCGAATTCCTCCGCGGCGGCCAGTGCGAGTGCCTGTCGCTCTTCAACCGTTCTCCCGTTATGCATTGCGGCCCGCACGATGTTCATGGCGTTGACCGGATCAACCGCTGTCGGCCGCGCCGCCTTGAGCGTTTGATACACCGCTCCCAAGTGCCGTGAAAATTTCTCCAGGCTGCGTCCGCGAAAGGTGAGAGCGCCCTGCGCCAATCCATAAGCGGCGGTGGCGGCAATGGCGGGTGCGCCACGCACAATCATGTCGCGGATGGCCGCGGCGGTTTCGCAAAAGTCGCGCGTGGCGACGATTTTGAATTCGTGCGGCAACAAGCGTTGTTCGATCAACCGGACCTCATTGCGCGCGCGGTCGAAGGTGACGGTGCGATAATGCCCGGTGCGGCCGTGAACGGTGACGTTCATTTTGTTTCGCAATCAGTCAAATCAGTAACTCGTTAAATGAGAAACCGTGCAACATGCGCAACCGGAATCTACCGATTTAACCAATCACTCATTTAACCTTTCAACGGCTACTCAGCGCATTTTGACTTTCATCCGGCGGATTTTCTCCTGGATGTTCCGGAAAACGGGTTGCTGGCGGAGTTTGTCAAGGTCGGGATCCTTGGCAAGCCACTTGAAGTCGCGATAGCCGAGCCCGAGCGCTTTTTCCAACGCGAGCGCGGCGCGGTCGAATTGTTCAGTGAGCGAATAACTGCAGGCGAGGTTGTAGAAAACGAGCGCGTCGTCCGGCCGGAGCCGCGCGAGGTGTTCATCCGTCTTCAGTCCTTCGGCATAACGACCACGTTGCGTGTAGTGATCGCCCAGCAACTGCAGCGCGTCCACGTAACCGGGGTCACGACGGACAAGGCCCTCGATAAATTCAATTTTGATGTCCAGGTCGCGCTGTTGGGAGCGCGACATCTTTTTTCTGGCACTGCTTTTCACCGGCATACGACGGGCCGAGTGTCCCGCAGCCCGCCGGGCAAGTCAAGCACGGCGAAAACAAGCGTTGCGGCACAACTCGGGAGGGACGAGGCTGCGGACGAACCGCTTTGGGTCTTTGGCTTGCGGCGACATGTCGGCGTCATGAAAGCGTGGACACGTCCGCGCACACCGATATATTGGCTCCCCGACGCCCGCCACACTGAAAACCGAAATCATTCCACCGCCAGGATTTGAAAACTTTTTGTGGCAACCGTTCGCGGGTTGCGTCAGAATCAGCGCCGACCGCTTTGGGGTTATGAATTGTTTCGTCACTGGCGCCTCCGGTTTCATCGGCTCCAACCTCGTACAGGAATTGGCTGCTCGCGGCCATCGGGTGAAGGCGTTGCTGCGTCCGACCGCGGATTTGCGCGGGCTGACGGGAGTTCAATTCAGGCGGGTGACCGGCGATGTGGGCAATCGCGAACTGCTCGAGCGCGAAATCGAGGATTGCGAATGGTGCTTTCACGTCGCAGCGAGTTATCAGTTATGGCTGCGCGATTATGCGCCGATGTATGCGACGAACGTCGAGGGCACGCGCAACGTGATCGAAGCCGCGGCGACCGCGGGTTGCGACCGCATCGTCTATACCAGCACAGTGGGCTGCATCGCGTTGCCGAAAACCGCGAATGGGAAGGCGGTGCCAACGGACGAATCGGACCCGGTTTCCGAAGCGCAAATGGGAAACCATTACAAACGCTCGAAATGGCGGGCCGAAAGCATGGCGGTGGAGCTGGCGAGGAAGGGACTGCCCGTCGTCATCGTAAATCCGAGCGCGCCCATCGGGCCGTGTGATTTGAAACCCACGCCGACCGGCCAGATGATTGTGGATTTTCTCAATCGCAAAATGCCCGCCTACATTGATTCGGGTTTGAGCTGGGTCCACGTGCACGACGTGGCCGTGGGCCACATCCTGGCCGCGGAAAAGGGGCGATTGGGCGAGCGCTACATTCTCGGTAATGCCAGCGGAAACTGGACGCTGGAAGAAACGTTCGACGTGCTGGCGGAAATCAGCGGCGTGCCCGCGCCGAAACTGAAGCTGCCGCGTTGGATGGCGCTGGCGTCGGGGTACGTGAGCGAAGGCATGGCCGGCATCACCGGCAAACCGCCGCGCGTGCCGTTGGCCGGCGTGCGCATGGCCAAATACAAGATGTGGTTCAATCCGGCCAAAGCCATTCGCGAACTGGGCCTGCCGCAAACGCCGGTGAAACAGGCGTTCACCGAAGCCGTCACGTGGTTCCGGGCAAACAGGTATGCCGGAAAGTAAGTTGCCCATGGTTTTAGCGGTCGCCAATTTACGTTGAGCAATTGGCAAAGCTGTTCTTGCCTTTCAGCCGTTGGTCGTGAAAAATTTCATCGAATCTTATGGCACACGTCAAATTGCATATCCCGGGGCCGGTCGAAGTGAGCGAGAAATCCCTCAAGGCCTTTCGCAAACCGATGATCGGTCATCGCGGCCAGGGGTTCAAAGACCTTTACGCCGCCATCCAACTCCAGCTCCAGCAACTGCTCTACACCAAGCAGCTCGTTTATATCTCCACGTCGTCTGCCTGGGGCGTGATGGAGGGCGCCATTCGCAATCTCGTGACCAAAAAAGTCCTCAATTGCATGAACGGCGCTTTCTCGGACAAATGGTTCGACGTGTCCAAACGCTGCGGCAAGAACGCGGAGCCGCTGCAAGTGGCGTGGGGCTCGCCCATTCGCGCCGTGGATGTGGACAAGAAACTCGCAACCGGCCAGTTCGACGCCATGACCGTCATCCACAACGAAACTTCCACCGGCGTGATGAGTCCGCTCGCCGAAATCGCCGCGCTCAAAAGCAAATATCCCGACGTGATGTTTATCGTGGATTCGGTCAGTTCGATGACGGCCACGAAGATTGAATTCGACGCGCTGGGCATTGACGTGTTGCTGGCCGGCACGCAAAAGGCGCTCGCGCTGCCGCCGGGCACGGCCATTTTCACCTGCTCGAAGGCGGCGCTGGCCAAGGCCGCCACCGTCAACGACCGGGGCTATTATTTCGACTTCGTCGAGTTCCAGAACAACGCCGAGAAGAGCATGACGCCGAGCACGCCGAGCATCGGCCATGTCTATGCCCTCCAATCGAAACTCGAAGACATTTTCGCCGAGGGCCTGGAAAACCGGCTCGCCCGCCACAAAAAGCTGGCGGAACTGACGCGCGCCTGGGCGGCGAAACACGGTTTCACGCTGTTCCCGGATAAGGGTTCCGAGTCCGTCACGCTCACCTGTGTCAACAACGGTGCCAAGCCCGGCGGCCGCGTCGTGGACGTGCCGAAGCTGCAATCGCTGGTGAAGGACCAGGGCTTCCTGATCGACGGTGGTTACGGGAAAATCAAGGGCAAGACTTTCCGCATCTCGAACATGGGCGACGAAACCGAGGCGACGATGAACCAGCTTTACGCCGCCTTGGACAACGCCATGAGCCAGTTGTGAAACGCCAACGGTAGGGCGCGTCACTTCCGCCGTCGCAATGCCGGCGTCAGGTTCATGGAAAGTTACCACAAATCAAGAATTGCGTATGGAGGCCATGAACCTTGCGTTTGGAGCGCCGGTCTCCGATCCGGCGCGGTGTGGATTCCATCGCTTTTCGACACGCCGGGTCGGAGACCGGCGCTCCGGTTCATGGAATGGACGGGTGCGCCAATCAATTCAAGCCGCAGGCTCGACGCTAGAATCCGATCATTCAAATCCAGTTGCGCGAATCGTGATTTGCGCCGAGACTTCCTTCCGTGCCGGCACAAAATCCAGTGCAAACACTGAATGGCCGGGGTACGTCTGGAGTGCCCCGCTGGTTGCGCATCCTGGTCATCGGCCGCAACCCTAAAGTCACGCTGGTGCGTGCGGCGGTCTTGGTGGTCATTTGTGTTTTAGGCTATCATTTTAACGCCTTGCGGCACATCCGCGTCGAAGGCATCAGCATGTTACCGACGTACCAGGATGGATCGGCCCATTTCGTGAGCGCAGTTCCCTATTGGTTGCACGAACCCCGGCGTGGCGACGTTGTCAGCATCCGCCTGGCCGGCATCCACGTGATGTACTTGAAACGCATCATCGGCCTGCCGGGCGAGACGGTCGCGTTTGTGAATGGCAAGGTCCTTATCAACGGCGAGGTGCTCGACGAACCTTATGAGAAACTCTCGAGCGACTGGACCCTTCCGCCGGAAAAACTCGGCCCGGACGAATATTTTGTTGTGGGTGACAATCGCTCCATGCCGGCGGAAAATCACACATTCGGAAAAGTTGAACGCGACCGAATCGTCGGTAAAACTATACAATGAAAAACGTTTCCAGCTTTGTGCTGCTGGCAGCGCTGGTGGCGCTCGGCGTCTGGCTGTGGTTCGTGTTGTCCCCCCGCCCGGAAAAAATCATCCGTCAGCGTCTCACCAATCTCGCCCGCACGGCGTCGTTTTCATCGGGAGAAGGCAACCTGGCCAAGCTCGCCGCCGTGGAAAACGTTGCCGCCTATTTTGCAACCAACGTCGAGGTGGACATCAACGTACCAGGGCGTGTTCAGCACACGCTGATGGGCCGGACCGAAATCCAGCAGGCGGCACTGGGCGCGAGAGAGAGATTGAGCGGACTGAAGATTCAATTGCCCGATATCAACCTCACCGTCGCCCCGGACAAACAATCCGCCGTGGCCGACGTGACGGTGGATGTGAGCATCGGCGGGGAACGCGATTCTATCGTGCAGGAGATGAAATTCACTTTTCAGAAAACCGCAGACGGCTGGCTGATCAGCCGCGTTGAAACTGTCCGCACGCTTTCCTCCGCTATTTTGAACTTTGCACCCTACCGTGCTCCTTTCATAGTTACGGCATGAACGTTCTGGTCACCGGCGGCGCGGGTTACATCGGCTCTATCTGCACCGAAGAACTGCTCAATGCCGGACACACCGTCACGGTTTATGATAACCTCACGGAGGGCCATCGCTCGGCGGTGGATGCACGTGCACGGTTCATTTTGGGCAAACCGGAGGAGCCCGGCGACATTCGCAAAGCGGTCAAAAGCACTAAACCTGACGCCATTATGCACTTCGCGGCCAATGCGCTGGTCGGCGAATCCATGGAAAATCCGAAAAAGTATTTTCACAACAACGTTGTCAACGGCCTCAACCTGCTCGACGCCGCGGTCGAAGGCGGCGTGAAGAAATTTGTTTTCAGCTCCACCTGTGCCACGTATGGTCCGCCCGACAAAATTCCGATGACCGAGGATTTGCCCCAGCGCCCGATCAATCCCTACGGCGAATCCAAGTTGATGTTCGAGAAAATCCTGCAATGGTATCAGAAAATCTACGGCCTGGAATTCATCGCGTTCCGGTATTTCAACGCCGCCGGCGCGAGTGAAAAATTCGGCGAGCATCATCGCCTCGAGACGCATCTGATTCCGAGGGTGTTGCAGGTGGTGCTGGGCCAGTTGCCGCAGGCGGAAATCTTCGGCACGGACTATCCAACGCCCGACGGCACCTGCATCCGCGATTACATCCACATCCTCGACCTCGCGCAAGCACACATGCTCGGGCTCGCGCCGGGCAGGACCGGCTTTTACAACCTCGGCAACGGGGACGGTTATTCCGTAAAACAGGTCATTGCTATGTGTGAAAAGGTGACGGGCAAAAAAATTCCCGCCATTGTAAAACCCCGCCGCCCCGGCGACCCGCCCCGGCTCGTGGCATCCGCTGAGAAAGCTATCGGTGAACTGGGTTGGAAACCGAAATTCCCGAAGCTGGAAGATATCGTTGCCACCGCCTGGGCGTGGCACAAAAAACATCCGACCGGTTATCCGGATTGATTTGTTCGACGCCGCCCACAGTGCCGACGTAAATGCGCAGATGGAAACAACGCACCGTTGAAATGGTTGACAGCCTGTTTTCATTCGTTTTACTAACGTGTTTTTTATGAACCGACCAACCCTCCCGCCGGCGCAATATCGAATCGGAATAGCCATCCTCGTGGCCGCTCTTCCGGCCGCGGCTGCCTTTGCGCAGATCGCCGAGACTCCCCCAAAGCCGGTCTTCTCCGACAGCGCGCCGGTTTGCCCGTGCGAGACCCTGACCAACGTCGCGCTTCCGAACACGACCATTGACTCGGTCGTTACCAATGCAGACGGGTCGTGCCGCATTACCGCCACCGTGACGCATCCACCGTCCGGCGACCGTGTAAAAATATTCATTGCGCTGCCGATGAAAGGTTGGAATGGCAGGTTTGAAGGAACCGGCGGAGGCGGATTTTCTGGCGGAGGTCCTTTCGGTCTGCGCGGGCCAGTGCGTCAAGGTTTCGCGGCGGGCGCCACCGACACCGGGCACGAAGGTATGAACGGCAGTTTTGGCCTCGACGCCAACGGACGGTTGAATTGGCAGGGCATCGAGGACAACGCGTATCTCGGAATTCACGACATGACCGTGGTGGGCAAGGCGTTGACGAAGGCGTTCTACGGCAAAGCGCCGCGCTATTCTTATTTCGTCGGCTTCTCGACCGGCGGACGGCAGGGTTTAATGGAGGCTCAACGATATCCGGAAGATTACGATGGCATCGTCTCCGGTTGTCCTGCCATCAACTGGCATAAATTTGTTGTGGCCTCCTTGTGGCCGCAGGTCGTCATGGCCTCCAGCAGCAACCGCGTTTCAACCGCGAAGCTCCGGGCCGCGACCGCCGCCGCCATCGCCGCCTGCGACGCAATGGACGGCGTTACTGACGGTTTGATTGACGACCCCTCACGCTGCTCGTATGGCCCCGAGGCTCTGGTCGGCACGCAAGTCGGAGACAGCAAGTTCACCGAAGCCGACGCCGATGTGATACGGAAAATCTGGGAAGGCCCGCGAGCGCAAGATGGAAGTTTCCTCTGGTACGGCCTGTCCAGAGGCGCCGACCTCTCGATGCTCGCGGGTGCGAGGCCATTTTCTATCCCAATGGACTGGGTCCGCTACTTCCTGGTTCAAGACCCCAAATGGGACATATCCAGCCTGACGCCGGCCGAATTTGAGCGGCTATTCCGGCAAGCGGCGGAGGAGTATGGCGCCGTTTTCGGCACCGACAACCCGGACCTGTCCCGATTCCGCGATCACGGCGGAAAGGTCATCATCATGCACGGACAGGCTGACCAGCTCATCATGACTGAAGGCACCATTGATTATTACAAGCGGGTTATGCAGCAGATGGGGGGCCGGGAAAAGGTGCTGCCGTTTGCGAGGTTATTCCTGATTCCAGGCGCTGGCCACGGCAATGGCGGCGTCGGCAACGGGGGCACCGACGCAGTCGTCCGCTGGGTGGAGGAAGGCGTCGCACCGGAAAAACTAATCAACCGCGGGCAAAACGGCCGAACGCGACCGCTGTTCCCGTATCCTGCGGTGGCCAAATACAAAGGCACCGGGAGCACCGACGACGCTGACAATTTTGTGAGTACCATGCCTGCGAACTGACGTCGAGGAACCGCGCCGGACGAGATCCAAGTCATCATCATCGCGGCAAAAAAGGCGGGGTTTTTGTCAACCGGCTATGTCGGCATATCCTTGCCAGTCGTGGTCACGGTGAGCTTGCCGTGCTTCACGCCTTTGGCAGAAATAAGTTCATCGGCGATTTTGCGAATCACGCCCGCTCTGCCGCGCACGAGCAACACTTCCAGGCAATTATGGTGGTCCAGATGCACGTGCACGGTTGAAAGAATCACGTTGTGATGATCGTGTTGGATATCGGTGAGCGTGGCTTGCAGATGCGGTTTGTGATGGTCATAAACCAGTGTGATGGTGCCGGCGATGTCTTCGTTCCCGAATTTCTGCCGGTGCTCGACCAGGCGGTCACGAATCATGTCGGCGATGGCCAGCGACCGGTTGTCGTAACCCTTTTCACCTGACATTTCATCCAGTTGCCGCAGGAGTGATGGCGGCAGAGACACACTGAATCGGCTGACGGTTTCTTTTTTCATGGCCGAACGACGGCATCGTAGGCCAATGACTTAATTTGTCAAAGATGGAAACGGATCAGCCGGCCAAAGCTCTATTTGGTATGCGATGGGGACGATAAGACCTTTTGCATCAAAAACAATTCCGTTTCGGAAAGTGTGCCGCATTCGCGGGCGAGCGTTTCCAATTGCGCGTCTGGCGCATGGCGGATTTTTTCCAGATATTGTTGGCTCGGTTTGAAAACCAACACCGGCCCGAAGCCATCTTTGCGGCAGACGCTGACGTGGATTTCCGAGGCGGATATTTCTTCCGCCAGCCGCAGGTCCAGCCGTCCGATGCTGTTGCCGGTGCCGACGACCAGCCCGTCCGCAATGCAGGAATATGGCGTCTTGAGTGGAATGTGGCAGACAACGTCCAATTCATGTTGCCCCCACGTCGCGCCGAGTTCACGCAACGCCGCTTTGCCCATGCGCCAGCCGAGAACGTTCCACGGCCCAACATGGCCGTGTGCACTTTTGATTTCGTTCCACCAGTTGGTGGGTTCCTGTGCCTGGTTCCAAATGTTAGAGCCGGGTTGGGAATGGGCTGCGGGATCGTCGTTGGGATGGGAATGGAGTTTCATCGTCGCTAAAATGGTGAGGGTTAAAAACGCGAGACAAAGTGAGATCGTTTGTTTCATGGCGAAGAATTTATTGGCTGTTGTATTGTGTTCCATTCCGGTCGGCAAATCGCGCGATGACACCGCCTTGGCCAGTGCGATACCAACTGTCGCCCGTCAGCGGTGCGTAGTCGTTCAGGCTGCGGGCGCTGTTCGGCTGCGGACCAAGACTCCAAATCACCCAGCGAACCGGACTAGTTTTCGGGTCGGTGAAATATTTCCCGCCGCCGCTCATGTCCAGCGGCGCGTTGGTCGGCACCCAAAGTGAATAATTCGCGGTGGGCGCGCCATTGAGCAGTTGCGGACCGGGCGCGGCGTATTTATAGGTGTGGTCGGGATTGAAAACATCCTCCATGTCGGCTTCCAGCCCGCCCTGCGAACCGTGCGGCAGATAACGATCATTTGCCAATTCGACCGGCAATTCGCACCAATGAGAAGCCAGATCGCTGTTGCAATTCACGCGCACCGGCGGAACTTTACCGGCGTAATCGGCCGAATACATTTCCATCGCCAGTCCGATGTTATTCAATTCGACGCGGACGCGCGTCACTTTGGATTTTTCCTTCGCGCACGCGAGCGCCGCCAGCAACAACACCGCCAGTACGCCGATGATTGCAATTACCACCAGCAGTTCAATCAGCGTGAAAGCGGGGGTTTTTTGAAGCGCCCGCATTTGTTTTAAGATTATTGAACGCGGTGCAGCCGGAAAAACTCCGGCGCGCCGCCGGGCGTCAGCACGATGGTATTTTGCCCGTTCACGAGCGCGGGCACATTCGTCACGCTCGTCCAATTCGGTGTCGTCAGCGAGTCGCTGCTTTGCACCTCATAATTTGCCAGCGACGCCGGCCAGGTGATGACCGGCTGGTTTGCCAGATTCAGCACCGCGCTGGATGACGGCGCGATTTCCTGCACGAATAATTCATAGCCGAATGTGCCGTCGGTGCCGGAGCCGGATTCCTGGAGGAAAACGCCGGTCGCATCAAATTGATTTGTTGGGGCCGGACCAAGGTCGTAAAGCGGGTGAATCAGCGGGAACTGCCGGCTTTCGCCATCGGTCGCCGTGCAGTAGCGAGAATCCCAATCCGAATTGGTGTTCCAACCGTCAGTCGTGACCAACGTCAGGCCGTTGATGCGGACGCGCATCCCTTGATAAAATTCGCCGCCCGATTGGCGTGTCGGATCAAAAATGTCGTAATGGCCGGTGCCGCTCAAATTCGTGCTGATGACCGAGGACAGCGAAATTACATGCGGAGTGGGCAAACCAAAATGGGATGACACCAGCGAAATGGTGAAATCATAGGTCGGATCGGTGCTGTGTTCCTCGTTGATGTTTTCCATGCCGCCGTAAAACAGCGCGCCGTTGGCGGTAATCATCACCAAATCGCCCTCGCGAAAGGCGTAGCCGGTGGCGGGGTCGTGGCTCACGCGGCTCACTTCCGAAGCCCACGTTGCATTGTCATAGCTGTCACTACCGTCGTGCGGTTCCCACGGCAGATTCCCATAATTCTGCGCCATCCAGCATTCGACGCCGCCACGGTCACTGCCGCCAAGCGCCTGAACAAACACCTGCCATTCGCCACCCAGATTGTAGGCATTGGCGCCGTTGTCCCACGGCAAAAAATCCGGCGTGGAATCGAGCATCTGGCCCGGATCAGTCAACAGAACACCGACCAGCGTAATCGGGAAAGTCCTGTTCCATGTGCTAACACCGTTGGTGTCCACCACCTCCAAATTGGAAAAGGACTCGGCGTGAATCAGTCCCGCGGTCAGCAGGCAGCAAACTTCACAAGCCAGGAATTTGAAAAATGTTGTTTTAGCGCGTCGGGAAACGTTTGCTTGACTAGGCTCGGGGACAAATGTTACGTTCATCGCAAATGATGTTACTATAGGTCGTCAGTGTTACGCAATATGAAAATAGTGTTACTAAAAGTATAAGCCCGTCTATATGCCGATTTCAGATGAATTGATTGACAGGCTGACGGCTCCTTCCAAGACGATGCCCGCGCCTGTTTCGGGTGCTCGCGATGGCTTGAAAAGCCGGATTGTTTCCCTGTATGCGTTGCTCATCGGCTTCAATGCCACGGCATGGCTCTGGGCGTTGATGGCCTTTCACAACCATCCGATTCTGCTGGGCACGGCGTTCCTGGCCTACACGTTTGGCCTGCGGCACGCCGTGGACGCCGACCACATCGCGGCCATTGACAACGTGACGCGCAAGTTGATGCAGCAGGGTAAACGGCCTGTCAGCGTCGGCTTCTTTTTTTCTCTAGGCCATTCGACCATTGTCTTCGGTTTATCGGTTCTCATTGCCCTGACTTCCGCCGCGATCAAGAACCGCTTTGATTCCCTTGAGTCCATCGGCGGAATTATCGGGACTTCAATCTCCGCATTCTTCCTGTTAGCCATCGCCACTGCCAACCTCATCGTCCTCGTTTCGGTCTATCGCACCTTTCAGCATGTCAAGCGGGGAGGTCACTTTGTTGACGAGGACCTCAATCTGATTCTCGCCAAACGTGGCTTCTTTGGACGCGTCTTCCGTAAGATGTTCCGACTGATTGAGCAAGGCTGGCAAATGTATCCTGTCGGCTTTCTTTTCGGTCTCGGCTTCGATACGGCCACCGAAGTGGGCTTGCTGGGCATCTCGGCGACGGGAGCCGCGAAAGGACTTTCCATCTGGTCCATTCTCGTTTTCCCGACCCTTTTTACGGCGGGCATGGCGTTGATTGATTCCACTGACGGCATTCTGATGCTGGGCGCTTACGGTTGGGCCTTCGTCAAACCAATCCGCAAACTGTATTACAACATGACCATCACGTTTGTTTCAGTGCTGGTGGCGTTGATGATCGGTGGAATCGAGGTGCTTGGTTTGATCGGCCAAAAGCTGGACCTGCACGGTGTCGTTTGGGATGCGATTGGTTCATTGAACGACAACTTTGGTGCGATCGGTTTCGTCATCATCGGAGTCTTTGTGGCAAGTTGGGCCGTTTCGATCATCATCTACCGCATGAAGGGTTACGACGGGATTGAAGTGGCACCAGCCGCGCCGACTGAAGACCGCCAGATTCTCAGCTAAAATTCCCTTTCAGGTTGCAGTCGTTCATCTGCATTAAGCCTCTGGCGTACGCCGACATGTCGGTGCTTCTAAAGCGGTGACAGGTCACCGCAATCCAAAAAAATTTGCTTGCCAACGGCGGGGGGCAGCCTTCATTTTCCGACATGGCAGCCACGCGCAATCCCGGTTTCGACGTTCCGTTCTACCAACCCGCGGACGAGTTCTTCCCCGCAAACAATAAAATCGGCCTGACGTTCGACGACCTCACACTCGCGACGTTGTATTCCGAAATCCTCCCGCGCGACACACAACTCCAAACCCCGCTCGCTGAGGATTTGCGCCTCAATATTCCGGTGATTTCGTCCGACATGGACACGGTGACCGAGTCGCGCATGGCCATCGCCCTGGCGCTCAACGGCGGCCTCGGCCTCATTCATTACAACATGCTGGAACGCCAGCAGCTTTCCGAGGTCAGCCGGGTGAAATTCCACGTGCACGGCATGATCCAGGAACCCATCAAGGTTCTGCCCGAACAAAACATCGGCGACGTTTTGAAAATGATTGAGGAGCGGAAATTTTCGTTCAGCACGTTTCCGGTCGTGGACGCAAAGGGCAAGCTGGTCGGCCTGCTTTCCGGCCACGTCGTCAAACCACGTTATGCCAAACGCAAAGTGGCCGAGGCGCTGACTCCGCGCGCCCAAGTCCACACGCTCAACAAAAAGGAATTGGGCAAGGACCCCATTGCCCGGGCCGATAAATTTTTCAACGAGCACCTCGGCATCCACAAGCTGCTCGTCGTGGACGACCAGGACCATTTGCACGGGCTGATTACACTGAGCGACATCGAGCGTCTCGCAGCGGAACGCAACGCGCAATTCAAGCCGGCGCGGGACGCCAGCTTCCGGCTGATTTGCGGCGCGGCGGTTTCCGCCACGCGCAACGCGTTTGGCGAACTGGACCGCGAGCGCATCCTGAACCACGTTGGCGGATTGGTCGAACGCGGCGTGGACGCCGTCGCCGTCTCGACCGCGCACGGCCACAGCAAAGGGGTTGGCAACACGGTAAAAGTGTTGCGTGACGCATTTCCAAAGCTGCCGCTCATCGCCGGCAACGTGACGAGCGCGGCGGGCGTTGAATATCTGGCCGATTGCGGCGCCAACGCCGTGAAGGTCGGCCAGGGCCCGGGTTCGATTTGCACGACGCGCAATGTCGCCGGCGTCGGCATCCCGCAAATGACCGCGCTGTATGTCTGCTCGCGCGCGGCGGCGAAGAAGAACGTCGCCATCCTCGCTGACGGCGGCATTGCGAAATCCGGTGACATCGTGAAGTCGTTGACGCTGGCACAGGCAGTGATTTGCGGCGGAATCTTCGCCGGTTGCAACGAGGCGCCGGGCGAAATCCTCGAAATCGGCGGCAAACTTTACAAACAGTATCGCGGGATGGGCAGTTTTGCAGCAATGAAAGCCGGCTCAGCGGCGCGCTACGGCCAGCCGACGAATCCCACGCAAAAGGTGGCTGCCGAAGGTATCGAAGCGCTCAAGGAAGCGTGCGGCTCGGTGGATCGCGTGCTGGCGCAGCTCATCGGCGGCATCCAGAGCGGCATGGGTTACCTCGGTGCGGCGAACCTGACGCAGCTTCGTGACAAGGCGCGTTACATCCGCGTCAGTCCCGCCGGCATGCGCGAAGCCGCCCCCCATGACGTGGTGGAATTGAAGACTGGGAACTAGAAATCCGAAGGTCGAAATCCGAAATCCGAAAGAAGCCCGAAGCCCGAATCTCGAAAAACCGGCAACTGCTCGTCACTGATTTCGGGTTTCGCTTTTCGGATTTCATTCGGCCTTCGACTTTCGGAATTCGGACTTCAAAAGACGATAGGCTCGTTCAGTTTGCCGCATTGCGCGCAACGCGAGCGGTCCACGTCCGGGTCGTCGGTGTAAACGTAACCGCAATTTTTGCAGCGGAATATCCGGTCTTCCGCTTGCGTCGGCCCGAAGCGGCGTCGCCGCATTTCGGAATAAATCGCCAGGCCGAGTACTGTGCCGAGGAGCACGGCCACGTAACCGATTAGCAATGAGGGGATGCTCATGTCACGGCGGGACGGCGGGCGCATTGGTCGCAGGCAGCGGAACGGTATGCCAGGTAAAAATCATCCGGCCGAGGGTCAGGCTCGGCGCAGGCGCGAAACGCGCAGCGCGGACGAGTTCAAGCGCGCGCTGATCCGCTGCGTCATAACGGTTGAGCGCCTGCAAAGTGTTGTCCGATGGCAAGATGACGGCTGAAATCACGTTGCCGGCTTCGTTCACGAGCAACTGTATTTTGCTCGGCGCAATCAAATTCGCGTAAGGCCACGAAGGCAAATTCATCGGGGTGAGCAATCGTCGCGGCGCCAAATCGCCTTCCACGCGCATGGTGGAAGCACGCGCGAGCGCCGGTTCGATGGACTGAGACGGCGTGCTGAGTCTGACCGGCGGTTTCAGTTGAAGTGAAAGCCCGACAACCAGATTGGTTCGCATGAAACGGTTGAAGACGGTCATTAATTCACCGGCGGACACCGGCAGCCAGCGCGGCGCCGCCGTCCAGCGAAACGACGGCCGTTTCGTAATCGGCGCCTGCGGCCAAATTGCCGTCACAAAATCTCTGGAATGCGGCAGCGCGAAAAGCGTCGGATCAGAGAGCGCCAGAAGCTCGTCCGAATTGTCGGCGAGTTTCAACACCGGGGCATTGGCCACGGCACGCGGAACAACAGGCTTTCGCGCGCCAAATATATAAAGTAATCCGACATGCACGGCGAAGACCAATCCGATCAGAATCAGCCAACGCCTGAGCGGCCAGCTTTCGCCGGTTGGCGCTCGTCCCGGCAGAGCCTGGTTCAGTCCGTCGAGTCCGGGCGCAGGCGATTCGGCACGCCAATGGTTCATGGCTGAGCGGGGAGGTTGATGACCCGCGGGAGTGTAGCCCCCAAAGCATTGTGGATCCCGGCATCGCGGGCAAGCAGCGTAAGGCGGATGAGCTGATCGTAACTCACCGCTTTATCGGCGTGGATGACGAGCGTGAGCGGTTCACGGGACTTTTTCGCGACCGCGCGCAAATCGTTTTTTAATTGCGCTTCGCTGACAATCTGATTGGCGAAATAATATCGCCCGTTGGCGTCCACGGCGACGGCCACGGTCGGCTGGTCCGTGCCGGGCAAGCCATCAGCCAACGGCGGCTCAATCCTTACTCCGGGCGTATAGACCAACCCTTCCAGCATCAGGAAGATGGCCAGCAAAACGAAAACCGCGGCATACGGCGCCACGTCAAACGGGCTGCGCAATAGCCGGACATTACGGGGAAATTTCATGGAGCTTTTCCGCCCTCGTTCTCGGTGACGATGTTGACGATTTCTCCCGCAGCGCGTTCCATGTCGAGAACGATTTTGTTGATGCGGCTGACCAGATAATTGTATCCGGCATGGATGGGGATGGCGACGGCGATGCCCGCCGCCGCGCAGATGAGCGCCTGCCAGACACCGTGGGAGAGCAATTCAACGTTCGCATACAAACCGGCATCGTGAATCTTGCTGAAAACATCCATCAAGCCGGTGATGGTGCCCAGCAGCCCGAGCAGCGGCGCAAGCTGGGCAATGGTGGCGAGCAGATTCAATTTTTCCTCCAGCAGCGGCACTTCAGTGAGGCCCGCTTCTTCGACCGCCTCGCGCACGCGGTCGCGTCCGCGATCGCGACTGAGGAGGGCGGCTTTGACCAAGCGCGCGACCGGGCTGGGCGTGGCGTCACAAATGGAAATGGCTTCAACCACGTTGTCGCGCTTGAGCACCGTCCGAACACCGTTAAGGAATTCGATGGAATTGATCTGGGAGCGATGGCAATACAACGCGCGCTCGATGAACACGACGATGGCGATGGCCGCGGCGAGCAGAATCAGCCAAATTACCGGGCCGCCATTGGCTAGGAGCGTAGGCATGGGGTTTTTATAGGCGTTTGCGCCCGAAGTTCAAAGATTTTTCTTGGCGTCGCCGGTTTCTTGACCGTTAATGGCCGCATGGAAAAATCAGACCAGTTCCGCGAATTGTTCCGCCTGCAGAAGGCACTCAACGAACGCATCGGCGTGAAGACCGACGGCATGATTGAAGCGGAAAGGACGAAATGGATCCTGAATTATTGTCGTGCCATGACCCAGGAAATCGCCGAACTCACCGACAGCGTGCCCTGGAAATGGTGGGCGAAATACCAGAAATTCGACGAGCAAAACGCGCGCGTCGAGGTGGTGGACCTGTTTCATTTCCTCATCAGCCTCGCGCAGGTGCTGGGCATGAGCGCCGACGATGTTTTCGCCGCGTACGTCAAAAAGAACGACGTGAATTTCAAACGGCAAGAGAGCGGCTACACGGTGAAGGACGAAAACGACAACAAACACATTTGATTCTCCATTAGCATGAGCTGGATTTTCAAAAACGAGAACAACCAGATTCCGCCTGACCCGAAAGCGGCACGCACGCGGGCCTTGCTGTTGTCGCTCCCGTTCGCGTTGCTGGGCATCGTGGCGTTCGCGATGTTCGTGCATGACGCATTGCTCGGCGGGATGCCGCGGCAGAAAGCGATCACCACGCTGAGTTTCATCGCCGCCTGTATTGGATTTGTGGCGCTCATCCTTGGCATCAACGCCAAAAAAATGGTGATTCAGTATGCCGATCGCAAACCGGTCCCGGCCGTGCCCCCGGATAAGTCCTGGCTCAAGCGTCCGGACTGGGCGTCGGGACGGGTTGGATCCTCGTCGCGTGGCACCGTGGTGCTGCTTTGGATTTTCACGATTTTCTGGTGCGGCATCTCCGCCGTTCTTACCCTTGCGCTCGTGCCGACGGAATGGCAACGCGGCAATCACACCGCCCTCATCGCGCTGGTTTTCCCGGTTATCGGTCTGGTTCTGCTCTTTTATGCCCTCAAAACCACGGTGGCGTGGAGGCGTTATGGCCGGGCGATTTTTGAAATGGCCGCGATCCCCGGCGCGCTCGGCGGCACACTCGAAGGCATGATTCAACTAAGCCACCGATTGCGGCCCGAACACGGCTTGCTCCTGCGGTTAAGCTGCGTACGGCGCACCACCACCGGCTCGGGCAAAAGCCGCAGCACCACCGAGAAAATCCTCTGGCAGGACGAAAAATGGCTGCGACCGGATTTGCCACAGACCGGCGCGAACGCCACCGGCATCCCGGTTTATTTCAGGTTGCCCGCTGACCAGCCGGAATCCACTCCGGCCAAAGGCGATGGCATTCACTGGCAACTAGAAACCTCGGCCAGGGTGCGCGGACCGAATTTCCAGGCGGCGTTCGAAGTGCCGGTTTTTAACGTGCCGGACACGCCGGCCCCGGGCGAAGACACAACCGTGCCGTATCAAATGCCGCTTGAGGAAGTCCGGCAGCAGATCCATTCGCGGATCCAGGTCAACGATCTTCCGGAGGGAAGGGAATTCATCTTTCCAGCCGCGCGCAATCCCGGGTTCGCGGCGGGCTTGACAATGTTCTGGCTGATCTGGACAGGGGCCGTGGTTTTCATGGTCTCGAAGCATGCGCCGCTGCTGTTTCCGTTCGTGTTCGGCGCGTTTGACTTGTTGATCACAATCTTCGCGTGCGACCTCTGGTTCCGGCGCAGCCGCGCGGTGGTGACGCCGGAAACGTTGACTGTGCAAACCTCTTGGCTGTTCCTCAAACGTGAACGCAAAATCGCTGCCGACGATGTTCTCGGCATCAGCGCGCAGCCGGGGGCCACGGCCGGACACCAGGCCTATTTCGATTTGAAAATCCATGTCCGCGATGCCGAGGATTTCGAGGCGCGAAAGGAGAAGTTCCTGCAAACCGGCGAGCGGCCGTCCTTGAAGTTCGGCGCCAGTGACTCGAACGGGGTTACAGCGGCAAACAACATTGCCCACAAGGCCGAGGCCGACTGGTTGGTGCAGCAAATGACAGCCGGCTTGAAACGCCCGGCTTGAAGAAAAAGACTCGGCAACCGGCCAAAACCATTTACGATTCACGCCAATGGCTCGTGCCCCCCAAAACACCCCATCACGCCGCCGCGCGCCCAGGCGGCGCGAAGGCAGATGGCGCCAGGAAGTCGAGCGCGTGCTCATTACCGAAGACCAGATTGCCCGGCGCATCCAGGTGTTGGCGCGCGAAATCGAGCATGATTTTCGTGGACGGGAGATGGTGGTGGTTTCGCTGCTCAATGGCACCGTCATGTTCCTGGCGGATTTGATCCGGCATCTTAACCTGCCGTTGCGGCTCGATTTCATGGGCGTTTCCAGCTACGGCCTCGGCACGCAATCGGGCGAATTGATCTTCACCAAAGAATTGCGGCTGGACGTGCGCGGCCGCGACGTGCTGCTCGTGGACGACATCCTCGACACCGGCAAAACCATGAGCCGCGTCCTTCCCAAAATCCAGGCCCTCAAACCGCGCCGGCTGAAAATCTGCGTGATGCTGGACAAACCCAGCCGCCGGACGGAAAAGATTGAGGCCGATTATGTCGGTTTTAAAATCCCGGACTATTTCGTCGTCGGCTACGGACTGGATTTCGCGGAGCGGTATCGAAACCTGCCGTTCGTCGGGGTCCTGCATCCGCTCGCCTACAAACAATCCCGCCAACCGGCTGGCCCGAAATAACTCATGGACTTGAAGCTCATCAGTCTGCTCGGCTGGCTCACGATGATAGCGGTGGCGTGGGCGATTTCCTACAATCGGAAATTGTTTCCCTGGCGCACCGTGGTTTGGGGCGTCGGTCTGCAATTCACGCTGGCCTTGCTGATTCTGAAAACGCCGTGGGGGGAGAGGTTTTTCGGCCTTGCCGGCAAAGCAGTCAACAAATTGACTCAGTTTGCAACGGAAGGAACGACATTTGTTTTCGGCCCGTTGGCAAATCAAGATTTGATGGCGGACAAATTTGGCCCGGCGAATAAAGTAATTTTCGCGATTCTTGTCATGGGCACCATCATCATCGTCGCGTCGCTATCCTCGTTGCTGTATCACTGGGGCATTTTGCAGAAAGTCGTTCACGCCTTCGCGTGGGTCATGCGCAAAATCATGCGCACGAGCGGCAGTGAAACACTTTCCGCCGCAGCGAACATTTTCATGGGCCAGACCGAAGCGCCGTTGATGATCCGGCCTTACGTTCCACGCCTGACGCACAGTGAATTGATGACCATCATGGTTTGCGGCATGGCGCATATCGCCGGCGGCGTAGCTGCGGTTTACGCGGCGATGGGATGGAATGCGGGTTACCATGATACTGCCGGCCATTTGCTCACGGCGTCGGTGCTGAATTGTCCCGCGGCGCTGATGATTGCGAAAATCCTCGTGCCCGAAACCGAGAAGAGTGAAACGGCCGCCACTGCGGCCGCCGCCGTTCCGCGCACCACCGCAAACTCAATTGATGCCATCTGCCGTGGCGCGGGCGATGGATTCCAACTCGCGTTGAACGTCATCGCCATGCTCATCGCGTTCTATGCAATGATTGCACTGGCGAATTACGTTTTTGCCTTCTCGCAGACGCACGTCGGCATCGCGCACCCAGCCACGCTGCAAACGGTTTTCGGCTGGGTTAACGCGCCGTTCGCATTTCTGATGGGTGTGCCAGCGCAGGATTGCTTAAACGTCGGACAGATTTTAGGAGAACGCGTCGTGCTGAATGAATTTGTTGGCTATTTGCATTTGACGAACCCAGATACAGCAAAAGCGCTCGACCCGCGCAGTTTTACGATTGCGACCTACGCGCTCTGCGGCTTCGCGAATTTTTCCAGCATCGCGATTCAGGTCGGCGGCATCGGGTCGCTCGCGCCGGAACGCCGCAGTGAAATGGCCAAGCTCGGCCTGCGCGCCATGTGCGGTGGCCTGCTCGCCGCCTACATGACAGCGTCCCTTGCCGGATTTTTGCTGTAAAAGTATGCCGTTCTATTTGCCCAGACTCACGCGCCGCGAATTCCTGAAACGCACCGCGCTCGCCGGCGCCGCCCTCGCGCTCGCGCCGTCCAGCTACGCGGGCATTTTTGGCAAATCCCGCGATCGGCACACTTTCGTTTTTTTCTCGGACACACATATCGCCGCAAACCCGGCCGAGATTTATCTCAAGGTCAACATGACGGACCATCTCGCCGCTTGTGTGCGCGAGCTGGCCGCCTGGCCGGTCAGGCCCGCCGCCGTCATCGTCAACGGCGACCTGGCCTACTTGTTTGGCAAGCCCGGGGATTACGCGACGTTTGCCAAAGGCATTCAATCGGTCCGCCCGATCGCGCCGATGCATCTTTTGCTGGGCAATCACGACGAGCGTGAAAATTTCTGGCGGGCCTTTCCGCAAGACACGGTGAAAGTAAAATCCGTTCCGCAACGGCAGGCGGCGGTCTTCAGCAGCGACCGCGCGAACTGGTTTCTACTCGATTCGCTGGATGTCACGGACAAAACGCCGGGCGAACTCGGCGCGGCGCAATTGGGCTGGCTGGCGCGCGAACTGGATTTGCATCCGACCAAGCCGGCAATTGTCGTGGTGCATCACAATCCGCAATTTCCAAAAGTCACAACGGGCCTTCTGGATACGGCTGAGCTCATGGACGTGCTATCACCGCATCGGCAAGTCAAGGCACTCATTTTTGGCCACACGCACGACTGGCAGATCACTCAGCATGTCAGCGGCGTGCATTTCATCAATCTGCCGCCGACCAGTTATACCTTCAAGGCAGGCCGACCCAGCGGCTGGGTGCGCGTCACACTCGCACCGGACGGGATGGAAATTGAGTTGCGCTCGCTCGACGTAAATCACCCGGAACACGGTCAGGTGAAGCAGCTTAAATGGCGTGCGGGCTAAATGTGCCGGTGAGTGCTTTTGCGAAACGGCACCGCCTCCACATCATTAAACAAACCGCGGCCTGTCGGGAAACTTGCCGTCCCGGTTCAAGTGGAGCCGTTTCTTGATTACCCGCACCAGGAAGAGTTTAATCGAGCAAGGTGACAACGAACCCCGCCCTCGGAGTCGAATTGTCGCGTTGCCACACAGTGACCATTCCCATACCGTGGCGCGGCAAGTTGAAATGATTGTGCCAATTGCAGGGTCGTCCGGATGATGAGAATTACGGATAGTTCAACGACGATTGAACCGGTGACCGAAATGAACGACGAGAATTGGAAACCGAGAAAGGTGGTAATCGTGGGTGCCGGCGCGGTCGGCTCCACCTTTGCCTACACACTGGCGCAAAGCGGCCTGGCGGAAGAAATCGGGTTGCTGGACGCTAACCATGAACTGGCGATGGGACAGGTGCTGGATCTGGCCCACGGGCAGGCCTTTTTCCCTTCGGTCCATATTCACGAAGCGCGGGAAGCCGATTATGCCGATGCGCACCTGATTTTCATTACCGCTGGGGCCAAGCAACGGCCCGGGGAATCACGTTTGTCGCTTCTGCAGCGCAACGCCAAAATCGTCCAGGACATCGTGGATGAAATCGTGCGGCAAAATTCGTCCGCCGTCGTCGTGGTGGTAAGCAACCCGGTGGACATCCTGACTTACGTCGCGCAAAAACGCTCCGGCTGGCCGCGCGGACGCGTCATCGGCTCCGGAACGGTGCTGGACAGCGCGCGTTTCCGGTATCTATTGAGCCAGCATTGCGGGGTGGACGTGCACAACGTCCATGCCTACATCCTGGGTGAGCACGGCGATAGTGAAGTAGCCGCCTGGTCCATGACCAACATGGCGGGCGTGCCCATCGAACAGTATTGCGCCCTTTGCGGGAAATGCGAAGATTGGACGGATTCCCGGCGTAAAATTGCCGAAGCGGTCCGGAATTCTGCCTACCACATCATCGGTTACAAAGGGGCGACGTGGTTCGCTGTCGGCCTCGCCCTGACGCGGATTGCAGCTGCGATTTTGCGCAATCAGAACAGCGCGCTCACGGTTTCAGCCGTGCTGGAGGGAGAATACGGTTTGCACGGAGTCAGCCTGGGGATTCCCTGCATCCTTTCGCAAAAGGGCGTGGAACGCATCCCCCAGGTCAATCTGCCGCCGGAAGAACAAAACGCCCTCGCAAAGTCTGCCGCGGTCCTGGGAAAATTAATTGCACAACTCGAATTGCCAAGGCCGGCGTCGAATCTTGACTAGAAACCATAAGCCAACCCACGGCCCGGCAACAACTGCGACCTCTCGGATTTCGTTTTCTCTCGCGATCTTCGCGTCAATTCGTTGATTTTTTGAACAAACCGCCAAGGCTTTTGGTGATTTTATTCACGTCTTCAGTGGCGCTTTTCCCCCCGCCTTTCCCGAGATCCACCGCGCTTTTGCTGAGGTCGCTGGCGGAGTTGGCAACGGCTTTGATGGTGGAGGCGGTGAGCGCATCCAGCACCTGCTGGGTCAAGCCGGTGGCGGTGATGCCTTCCGGGCCCTTCCCCATGTTGGTGAGATGAATGTCCGGCAGCGGCACGGTCGTCTCCTTGCCGCCCATGCCCGTGATGCTCACGTGCACTTTGGCGCCGGTAATCAGGAAATCATCCACTTCGAGTTTCTTGCCGGGCGCGCTGGCCGCCTGCGCGGTTTGATTGGTCGCCGGATTTTGGCGGGCCGCGCTGGCACCGCTTACATTGTCGCGGATTTTGGTGAGGTTGTTGGCACCGAGAGGGTTTCCTTCGAAGGTGATTTCCGGATCCCTGACTTCGACGGAACGCACGACAATTTTGTCCGAGAGCACCGATGCCGGGTTGACGCCGACAGCGACCACACCGACGCTGATGGCTTGCGGCATCTTGTAACCTTCAGGATTGCCAACCACCAATCCCTGAATCTTTGCCGCACCGGTCAGCAGGGACAAATGCACGGCATCCACTTTGATGGTGACCTGCGTGATTTTCGGGCCGACCGTTTCCATGCCCGCCTTGATGATGTCGCCGAGAAACAAACCCGCCACGACCACTGCCACGATGACCAGCACGGCGAAGACGATGACCGAGATCCAGAGAATTTTTTTAACCTTGCTCATAATCTATGAAATTAACCCTTCACTTGCGATTTCGACGAGCAAATTTGCGGCCGGGAATTATTTCAACTTGCGACCAGCGTCCGGATGGTTTCGATGAATTCGTGGACCGGATAGGGTTTGACCAGAAACCGGTCCGGTTTGTGGGTCAAGCCCTCAAAAATACCCTCGTCCACCGTGCCGCTGAGCAGCACAATTTTCTGGTCCGGCTTGATGCGCTTGCACTCGCGCACCAGATCCAGGCCGTTCATCCCGCCCATGGCATAATCCGTCACCACGACCGCAGGCTGGGCATCAGGAAATTCCTTCAAAGCCACCCGCGGATCGCTGAAGGTCCGCACGTTGTAACCCAGCGGTTGCAGCAGCGCCGCAGCCAAATCAAGCAGCATCGGCTCGTCGTCCACCACGAAGATGGTGACGGGCTGCCCGGCGCCGTTGCTGGATTTTGGCTGGCTCATCAATCAAAGTAAGTATCAGGGAAACCCTCATTTAGCGCAACTGGTAAACTTGTTTCAACAAAACTTATTTACGCCCAGACTGAAAATTCCTGTTGCGCCAGGCTAATTCACGCCGTAAGTTCGCATTCAGGCAATGAAAGCATCGCCACGAAACGGGGACTTGCGGTCATGAAACCGAGGGCAACGCCAAAAAAAACGACCGCGCGGACTGTGCGTCCACGCCGTGTCACCAGGTCTACCGCCGAAACCAAGGCGGCCACCGCTCCGGCAGTTCGCCGCAATTATACTCGGCGCAAAAAGGCCGAGACCGAGGTGCCCCCCATTCTGCTCGAAGGCGACCAGCCCGCGCCCCCCCCTGCCAGCGGTCCAGGCCAGAAATATGCGCTCGGTCCGGTCCCACCCGCCCAACAGTTTGAAACGGCGGAAACCGAATTGCCCGAGGCTTACGGCACGAAAAAGCTTTTCCTGACCGCGCGCGATCCGCACTGGCTTTACGCGCACTGGGACCTGACGCGCGAGCAGCAGTTGCGGCTCAACGCGAAGTCGGCGGACGGCCATCTGGTCCTCCGCGTTTACCCCGGCAAACTGGAAGGCCATCCACGCTACGAAATCCACGTACACCCGGAATCCCGCCATTGGTTCGCGCACGTCGAACGCGCCGGGGATTCCTACGCAGCCGAACTCGGCTACTACTCGCCGGTCGGCCGTTGGCTGCGCGTCGCCGCTTCGGCCGCGACCGTCACACCGCCCGACGCCGCGGCCGTGGAAACCGAGGCCGAATTTGCCACCATCCCCCTCGAATTTCCGTTTCCCAGATTGATGCAAATCATCCAGCAAGCTGTGCGCGAAAATCTTTCTCTGGCACAGGCCATTGAAGAACTCCGCCGCCACGGTCACCCCGAGCTGCCGCGCGTGACCACCGCGCCGCCGGCGGCGTGGACACCGCAGCAGGAGCAGGCGCTTTCCAAAATCATCAGTATTGACGACGTGCGCCGCGTCTGGATGGGTTCGCTGGAAATCACTGAATTGATCCGCCGCAAACTCGCGCAGGAAATCTCCTCGCTTGGCATCTCCAGCTTCTCCAGTCTCTCCAGCCCGTTCGGCGGCGTCGAACGGCCGGGCGGATTCTGGTTCAACATCAACGCGGAACTGATCATTTACGGCGCCACCGAGCCGACGGCCAAGGTCACGCTCGATGGTCGCGAAATCAAACTCCGGCCCGATGGTTCGTTCAGTTTTCGTTTTGCGTTGCCGGACGGCAAATACGAGCTGTCCGCCGTGGCCGTTTCCGCCGACGGCACCGAGGCGCGCGCGGCGGATTTGAAATTCAGCCGGGCCACCGAGTACCAGGGAGACGTTGGCGCGCACCCGCAGGATCCCGCGTTGAAACCGCCGTCGCCAGACAACGTTTGAATCGCATGGATGCTTCGCAACGAGGAGCCTTGATGCTGGTTCGCTTCGTCGCCGTGGCAATTATTGGCTTGAGCCTGCTCACGGTGGGATTGTACGTCGCCGGGAACCTGGCGCATCACCTTGCCGTCGGCAAAGTTCATTGCGTTCTGTTGAATGTTCCGCTGGTGGTTGGCATCGCCATGCTGATCAAATCCAAGGCCGTCGCGGAATGGCTTTCAGAAAAGCTTGACGAATAATTTCAAGGGTCATGCAAGGCTATTTATCCCTCGTGCTACACGCACATCTGCCGTTTGTACGCCATCCCGAACACGAAAAATTTCTGGAGGAAAGCTGGTTGTTTGAAGCCGTCACCGAAACCTATATTCCGTTGCTTCAAATCATGGACGGCTGGCGGCGCGATGGCGTGGAGGCGCCGGTGACGCTGTCCCTTTCGCCGCCGCTGTGCGCCATGCTGCGCGACTCGCTGTTGCGCAACCGGTACGAACGGCATTTGAACAGCCTCATCGAACTGGCCGAAAAAGAAATCCACCGCACGCACTGGGACCGCGAGTTTCGGGAGTTGGCCTGGATGTACCACCATCGATTCACCTCCATGCGCGACACGTGGCTTTTCCACAAGCGCGATCTCGTTGATGCCTTCCGCCAGTTTCAGGACGAAGGCCGGTTGGAAATCTTCACTACCGCCGCAACGCACGCGCTGCTGCCGCTGCTGGCCAACCATCCGCCATCTCTCCGGGCGCAGATATTGACCGCCCGCGACCACTATCGCAGTTGCTTTGGCCGCGACCCACGGGGCATCTGGCTGCCGGAATGCGCCTATGTGGAAGGGGTCGAGGAATTTTTGCAGGAGGCAAATATCCGCTGGTTTATTCTCGATTCGCACGGTGTGCTTTACGCGAAACCGCGGCCGCGTTACGGCACGTTCGCGCCCGTTTTCACACCCAAAGGCCTTGCCGCCTTTGGCCGCGACCTTGATTCCTCCCGGCAGGTCTGGAGCCGGCAGGAAGGTTACCCGGGCGACGCGCGCTACCGCGATTTTTACCGCGACATCGGCTTTGATCTTGATTTCGATTACGTGAAACCACACCTGCCGTCGCCGGAAACGCGCGGCTTCACCGGCATCAAGTACTATCGCATCACTGGCGGGTCGGCGAACAAGGAAATTTACCGGCGCGACGCGGCGTTACAGGCGGCGGCGGAACACGCCGGACATTTTCTGGGCCAACGCGCCGCGCAGGCGGAAAAGGTCGCCGCCGTCCTCGGCCGCCCGCCGCTCGTGGTGGCGCCGTATGACGCGGAATTGTTCGGGCATTGGTGGTATGAAGGGCCGGAGTTCCTGGATTATTTTGCGCGCAAGGCGTTTCAGGACCAGAAAGCCGTCCTGCTCGTGACACCCAGCGAACACCTGCAACAGCATCCGACCAATCAAATCGTCACACCCAGCGCATCGAGCTGGGGCGAAGAAGGCTACTATCGTACCTGGCTGAATGAGAAGAACGAATGGATTTATCCTCATCTGGACGTAGCGCAGGACCGGATGACCAGGCTCGCGCGGCGCTTTAAAAAGCCGGGTGCTTTGATGGCGCGTGCGTTGCGGCAAGCTGCACGCGAATTGCTGCTGGCACAGGCAAGCGACTGGCCTTTCATTCTGCGCGCCGGTACGAGTCCCGACTACGCGCGCCGCCGCGTGAAAGATCATCTGCTACGCTTCCTCACCCTGCATGACCAGCTCATGACGGCGAACGTGGACGAATCCTGGCTGCATGAGGTTGAATTGCGGGACAACATTTTCCCCGACGTGGACTGGACCCGCTGGAGGTAAATCGGCCGGTTGATCATGGCGGCGCCCCGGCCGAGCACCGCAAACTCAAAGCCTGGCCGGCCGAGTGCCTCTTCCGCGATACGCCGTCAAAAAGCAGGCCAGCACCGCAGCCACGGTTGCGGCCAGGGCGCCCCAGAAAAGCGTCCATTGTGTGCCGGCGGGGCGCGCGCAAGCGGCAAACCACCACCCCGAACCGAGATAGCCGGCGAGGTTGCCAAATCCGTTGCTCATCAGTGACAGCAATGCCTGCGCCCGCGCCCGCCAGGCCGTGTCCACACGCTGCTCGAGGTAAATTTGAGCGGTGATGTATACCAGCGCGAATGAAGCGCCATGCAGCGCCACACCTGCCAGCAGTCCCGCACGGTTATCGAACGCGCTCAGGACAAATCGCAGTACCCCGAAGCCGAGGCCGCAGACAAAAATCCATTTCAACCGCCACTGCAACAGCAACCAACCGAGGCTGAACGTGGCCACCAGTTCCGTGACCTGGGCGAGACTCATCCAGGCGCTGGTGTGCGTCAGTCCGAGGTCACGCAGGTGTGTGGGCGCATACGGATAAAACGCCGCGATCGGGATGTTGAACAACGCGGCGACGATGAAGACCACGCGATGGTCGCGGTTCTTCAGAAGCGTGAGTGCGTCCAACCCGAGCCGTTCATGCCACGTGAGATTTTCCGCCGCGGGCGGCACCTCGAGGATCGGCAGGAAAAAGGTACAAATGGCGACGGCGAGCCAGACTAAGGCGCCACTATAACCCGCCAGCAACGACGTGTCCGCATTCAACGCGCTCACCAGCCAGCAGCCGGCCATCCAGCCGAGCGTGGCCAGGGCGCGCACGGAGCCAAACTCCTTTTTGGCGTCCTCCAGCCGCGCCAGGACGAGCGCCGACGAGATGCTGAACATGGGAGCGTAAAACAGGTAAAAAATCTGAATCAACGCCAGGATCACCCAGGGGAGGGCGTTGAATTTGATGGCGGTGCTGACCACGGCCATGCTGCCGCCAGCGGCCAGGGCGAGTCCGCGCAATACTTTTGCGGGGGGCGCATGGCGGTCGGCCATCGCGCCGAAAATCAGCGGTGAAACGAAC
>Ga0335085_10002002_pt1 | contig 39744 bp, 30 predicted proteins | sample Lox_Sample_45_FD_206712 | JGI IMG/M metagenome (GOLD analysis project Ga0335085, IMG submission 206712) | Soil microbial communities from Loxahatchee National Wildlife Refuge, Florida, United States - Lox_Sample_4.5 | ecosystem: Environmental > Terrestrial > Soil > Wetlands | place: USA...
CGGTGGTTTCGCCATCGGCCGTCTCGGTGCATTGCTTCTCGCCAAGCGCATGGACGAATTTCCGGATCTCGCACGGAAGGCGCCGCGGGTTGTCGTGTACACCGGCACGTCAAAGCTGGAGACTCGTCTCGACCAAGTGGGGGTGAAGGGCTACGCGGTAGGGTTTCGAGGACTGGTGGGGTTCATCTCGGCCCAACTGCCACAGAACGAAGTCATCGAAGACGCCCTGAGGAGGGAGGTGAAGCTGATCCCAGAGATCGTCATCCGCGAACTTGTGGCGAATGCCCTCATTCATCAGGACTTCAGCATTGGCGGTGCGTCCGTCATGGTCGAGATCTACAGCAACCGCGTTGAAATCTCGAACCCCGGCGAACCGGTCGTGCCAGTGGAACGGTTCATCGACGGCTACCAATCCCGCAATGAGCGGCTTGCGGCGCTCATGCGCCGCATGGGGATCTGCGAAGAGAAGAGCAGCGGTATTGACCGGGTGGTGCAGGCTGCTGAAGTCCTCCAACTCCCAGCACCGGACTTCCGCGCCGGGCACCGACGCACTGTCGTGACGATATCCGGCCCGAAGGACTTGGATGGGATGGACAGGGAAGACCGGATCCGAGCGTGCTACCAACACTGCGCGCTGAAGTGGGTGATGTCCGAGCGGATGACCAACCAATCCCTCCGGGAACGCTTCCACCTGCCCGAAAGCAAGAGCGCGGTGGTCTCCCAGGTCATCTCTGCCACAATCGAGACGGGCCTTATCAAGCCTGACGAAAAGGTGGGCTCTTCCCGAAAGTACGCCCGATACCTGCCGTTCTGGGCTTGAATCCTATTAAAGATCATCGGGCGCCTGAATAGGGCTGGGCGCCTTAACGGCCTGACAGGCAAGGACTTGCTTATTTAAGCGTTTGCCCAGCAGGCGGGACCGGTGGACTACTCCTGGATGGAGGGGGGGCCGCCGGTGCTGCTGCCAGCCTCGATCAGTTGGCACCGACAAACGCTAGGACCAGGCAACTCATCCGGCCGTGCATTCGTCGGCGCGCGGAGTGAAAGCGCGGAGCAACGGGCAGAAGAGAGCGTCGTCATACAGCCAAGTGGCCGGCGATTGCGAATCAGCGCGACAGACCGAGAACCTCGAACCGGCCGTACTGAAGGAAATGGTGATCGAACGTGCCGGCGGATTCCCCGCACATCCAGAACCGCAAAGAAAATCGCGTCACAAAGGCTCCAGTTCTTATCGGAGTGCCGCGCGACGACCTCCCGGCCGCGATCCTCCTCTTCCGGCAGAACGCGGATCACCGGCAGACCGCCTGTCAGTAACCATTCGCGACGCGCGGGATCGGCTGAGGAGGTCGCTTTCCGGGTCCTGAAGTTTACGCCCGCGCCGTACCCGCCTGGCGGCTGTCTGCCGACACCACCGGGCGGAGGGGCAGTGTACAATCCGTATGATCGGGAGGGGAAATGGGAACGAGAGCGTTTCTGGTAATTGCGGCCTCGGCCGCGGCGGTGTGGGCGCAGACGGCGCCGGTGAAGACGGCGGGCGAGGTCTTTAAAAACGTCCAGGTGTTGAAGGACATTCCGGCGGATCAACTGGTGCCTTCGATGCAGTTCATTTCGGCGGCGCTGGGAGTGGAATGCACGGGCTGCCATGTGCAGGGGCAGATGGATGCGGACACCAAGGGCGCGAAGCGGACGGCGCGGCAGATGATCGCGATGACGCTCGAGATCAACAAGAACCATTTCAACGGGCGGACGCAGGTGACGTGCGAAACGTGTCATCGGGGCTCGGAGCGGCCGGTGAGCATTCCGCCGGTGCTGGAGTCGGACGCGGCGATGCATCCGGCGGCGGGCGGGCCGGGCGGGCCTCCTGCGGGCGGTGGAGGAACACTGCCGACGGCGGACGCGATTCTGGAGAAGTACATTGCTTCGGTGGGCGGCGCGGACGCGATGCACAAGGTCACGAGCCGGGAGATGACCGGGAAGATTCTGGTGAACGGCAACAGCTCGCCGATCGAAGTGCTGACCAAGGCTCCCAACAAGCGGGTGGCGATTACGGAAATGGGCGGCGGCAAGAGCTATACCGCGTTTGACGGGACCGAGGGCTGGATGGGCAACTCGGGGCGGCCTGCGCGCGCCATGACGCCGCAGGAATCGGAAGCTTCGGGGCTGGATGCGGCGTTTTATCTGCCTCTGCAACTGAAGGAGATGTATCCGCAACTGCGGCGGGGACGGCCGGAGACCATCGACGGCAAGGAGTGCGACGTGTTGAACGCGAGCGCGCAGGGGCATCCGCCGGTGCGGCTGTATTTCGATCGAGCGAGCGGACTGCTGGTGCGGTTGGTGCGCTACACGGAGACGCCCATGGGGCGAATGCCGGCGCAGATCGACTATGCCGATTACCGGGATAGCGATGGGGTGAAGATTCCGTATCGCTGGACGCTTTCGAGGCCCAACGGACGGTTCACGATTCAGATCGACAACGTGAAGAACAATGCGGAGATTCCGGATTCGGCATTCGAGAAGCCGGCGGGGGAAGTGAAGTAAGGGGGGCTGGAGGGGTGCCGCTGGGGCATTTCACGCAGCCCCTCCCGGCAAATAACACCTAAAAGGTCCTATTAGCGTCTGTCTGGCGGGTTTGTCTTTTGTTTTCAGCGGCCGGCGGCTTGGTCGTCCAAATGCAACGAAAGTTGCGCTATGAACTTCGATCAGGCTCCGATGCTGGTGATCTGGGAAGTGACCCAGGCTTGCGATCTGGCGTGCGTACATTGCCGGGCTTCGGCCCAGCCGCAACGCAATCCGCACGAGCTGACGACGGAGCAGGGGTTCCGGCTGCTGGAGGACATCCGCTCCTTCGGCGATCCGCTGATGGTGTTCACGGGCGGGGATCCGTTGAAGCGGCCGGACCTGTACGAGCTGATCCGGCACGCGGTGAAGATCGGGCTGCGGACGAATGTGACGCCGAGCGCGACGCCGCTGTTGACCGCGGAAGCGATCGAGCGGTTCAAAGAAGCGGGCATTTCGCGCATGGCGATCAGCCTGGACGGCCCGGACGCGGCGACGCACGACGATTTTCGCGGCATTCCGGGGACCTTCGACCGCGCGCTGTTCGCGCTGCGGCACGCACGGGATATCGGGCTGGACACACAGTTTCAGACGACAGTGACGAAGCGGAACATGGCGCGGCTGCCGGAGATGGCCGAGATCGCCAAAGAGGTCCGCACGAAAATGTGGAGTTTGTTCTTCTTGATCGTCACCGGCCGAGCGCTGGAGAATGACGATTTGGAGGCCGCGGAGTATGAAAAGGTCTTCGAGTTCATGTACGAGCTCTCGAAGACCGCTCCGTTCGGCATCAAAACGACCGAGGCGATGCACTACCGGCGCTACGTGGCGCAGCGCGTCAAGGCGGAGCACGGGGTGACGGAAAACGAGAACGCCAAAGGCGTAGCGTGGCGCACCGCGGGGGTGAGCGACGGCAAGGGGTTCGTGTTCGTGTCGCACCAGGGCGAGATTTATCCGAGCGGATTCCTGCCCATTTCGGGAGGCAACGTGCTGCAGGGTTCGCTGGTGGATGTGTACCGCAACTCGAGGCTCTTCCGTACGCTGCGGGATACGAGCCTGCGCGAGGGAAAGTGCGGGATCTGCGAATACCAGAAGGTGTGCGGCGGTTCGCGGTCGCGGGCGTACGCGTTCACGGGGGATTACCTGGCGGAGGATCCACGCTGCGTTTATCAGCCTCACATGGCCGATGCGGTGGCGGGATAGGGTGAGCCACTGCACCCGCGGCAAGGGCGCGGGGGCCGAACTGCACCGGCGGGCAAGACCGGCGGCGGCACCGGGGGCGCAACTCAGGGGCGAGCGGCGGGTTCAGCAGCATATTAAGATAGCGGATTACCCGTGCGCCTCTCTACCGGAATTAGCCTTTTCGCGGCTGGACTACTAGGTTTCGTTGCTCCCGGGATATTGCGTGCGGACTGCACGACGACCGGGAGCGGCACGAGCGCCATTACCGTCTGCGTGACGCTCAGCACATCGTCGAATTCGCTGACGGCGAACCAGGCGGCGAACCTGACGGCGCTGGTCACGGTGGTCCATACCTCGACGAACGGTCCGGTGACGGGCGCTAACCTGGCGGTGAGCTGGAGCGCGAGTCCCTCGGTTTCGGGCGCGCTGCTTCCGGTCACGGGGATGCTTTCGGGCGCCACGACGACGAATACTTACACGGCGCCGCCCACGATCACCGCGCAGCAGACCGTGACCATCACGGCCACGGCCGGGTACGACCAGAAGACCGTCGATACCACAACCATCACGCTCAATCCCGGTTCCTCGCTGGATGTGGGGAGCGGGGCGCCGACGGCGGCGTTGCAGCAGCAGTTTTTCAGCGCGTTTTACCGCAACGGGTTCAGCAACCTGGTATCGCTGCCGCCGCTGGGGCAGGTGAAGGCGCTGGGGACTTCGGGGTACGTGCAGGAATTTCAGGACGCCAACAAAGATGCGGGAGTGAAGTACGCGCTGGCGACCGCGAGTCCTACGACGTCGGTGCCGGGCAGCGACGGCACGGTGCTCGCGGTGGTGCAGATCTGGGGCGGTATTTATGCGTATTATCTGACGATCGGCGCGACCACGGCGGGGTATCCGCTGCAGGACACACAGAACTGTCCGGGCACGGCCAACGGCAGCGCGTGCACGTATCAGTATTTCGACAAGAACTACGTTTTGTTCGCGTATAACACGCCGCTGGCCACGGGCTCGACGTTTTCGGTATCGGGCGCGATATACACGGAGTGGTACGCACAGGGAGCGATTGCGGGAATGGGGACGCCGGTGACGGCGCCGACCACGATTACGGCGTCGACCGCAACGACGGCGAGCGCGCAGAATTTCACCAGCGGCGGAGTGTATTCGATCACTTCGGGAGTGAACAAGGGCAAGACGTTCAGCGTGCTGGAGCCGATTTACGATTTTTATACGGCGCAGAACGGTCCGTCGGGATCGCTCGGCCTGCCGACGAGCGATGTGCTGGTGTATCAATCGGGGCTGCACGTGCAGCCGTTCGAACACGGCGGGATCCAGTATATGCAGGGCGGCGCGCCGAGCGAACTGGTTCCGGTGGCGGCGATCGCGATCGGCGGCGCGAGCACGATCAGCAGTACGACGCTGAACCTCGGGCAGAGCGTGACCCTGACGGCGGCGCCGACCGATGCCAGCGGGAATGCGCTGGTGACGCCGGTTTCCTGGAGCAGCACCAACGGACAGGTGATCGCGATCCAGGCGAATGCGGCGGCGCAAACGGCGGTGATCACGGCGGTGGGCGCGGGGTCGGCGAGCGTGACGGCATCGAGCGGGGGAGTGACCAGCGCGAAGGCGACGTTCACGGTGATTTCGCCGTGCTGCCAGGTGGGGGACGGCGCGCCGGCGGTGGTGCAGCAGGCGTTCCAGACGGCGCTGGCGCGCAACAATATCACGGTGCAGCTGCCTCTGCCGCAGCCGGCGGTGCAGGTAGGGGCGGGTTACACGCAGATGATTCCGGCGACCGGCGGGAGCGGGGCGCTGCTGCTGGCGGCAGCGAGCGCCGGCGGGCCGGCCTACGTGGTTTCGGGCGCGCTGCTGGCGGCATACCAGGCGATGGGCGGGCCGGCGGGAGCGCTGGGGTATCCGGTTTCCGATGCCAGCGCGGGCGGCACGCAGAGGTTCGCGGGCGGAGCGCTGGGCGGCATTCCGGTGCACGCGGTGACGGGGCAAATTCTGACGAAGTGGGCGGCGCTGGGATACGAGACCGGCGCGGCGGGAGCGCCGGCGAGCGATGCGGCGGCGTTCGACACGTTCGGCGGGAACTCGGGAGTCTGGCAGGCGTTCAGCGGGGGATCGATCTACGGAGCGACGGTGGGACCGCGCGCCGGGCAGACGTATTTCGTGAGCGGGCTGATTCTGGCGGCTTATACGGCGAGCGGCGGGCCGGGCGGCGACTTCGGCATGCCGACCGGCGACGAGGTGGACAGCCCGTCGCTCGACCAGCAGAATTTCGAGGGCGGCGTCATTTCTTATGCTCCGGGAGCGAGCGCGGCGCAGACGCAGCTGGCGCCGAAGATGCCGGCGGTGGTGGTGGCGCCGGCCGCGATTCCGGCGGGCGGGCAGGCGCGGCTGGCGGTGAGCGGCTTCGCGGACAACACCGCGATCACGGTATCGGTGACCGGGCAGCCGAACTTCACGGTGACCACTTCGAACGGCGCGTACAGTTGGGATCTGTTCGTGCCGCTGACGGCGCAGAGCGGAACGCTGACGATCCGGGCGACGGGGAGCGGGGGCGCGGCGGCGGCGGGGACGCTGACGATTCGCGGCTACGCCAACAACCGCGTGCAGCTTACGAAACTGCAGGGCGACTTGCAGACCGGGGCGCCGGGGGCGCTGCTGCCGGTGGCGCTCGTGGTGGCGCTGGTGGACGCTTCGGGCAATCCGGTGATCGGGGCGCCGGTGGCGTTTCAGGGGATGCCGGGTGTACAGCTTTCCGCGGCGAGCGTGGTGACGGATGCGAACGGGCGGGCGAGCACGCAGGCGCGGCTGCCGCTGGCGGCGGGAACGGCGCTGGTGACTGCGAATGCGCCGGGGATCGCGTCCGCGCCGGTCACATTTTCGCTGCTGGCGCAGGCGGCGAGCCTGGCGAATTTTCCGAACCTGCTTCAGAGCGGGACGGCGCGGTTGGGGAACGGGACGGCGACGATCGCGCAGAAGGGCGCGCTGTTGACGGCGGTGGCGTCGATTCTCCTATACCAACAGAATCGGGGCGCGGTGGCGGCGCCTAACGGGACGGTGAGCGCGAGCGCGCTCGATCAGTACCTGACGTCGTTTTGCGTCACCGGGACGGGCGGCGGTTCGCTGTGCGACGGGTTTCTGGCGAACGGCGGTTCGGGCGAGCAGGTGGTGAATCTGTGGCGGGCGGCGCAATTCACGGGAGGGCTGGACGTGGCGGGAGTGGCGCCGACACCGCAAAGCGTGGCGGACCTGGTATCGCAGGGCGAACCGGTGCTGCTCTCGCTCGCGCTGGCGCTGAACGGCGCGCCGGCGGGCGGGAATTTCGTGGCGGCGACGGGGATCGGCGCGGACGGATCGATTCTGATTGCGGATCCGAATCCGTATTTCGCGCGCACGAACCTGAACGATTATCTGAACGGCTTCAGCAGCGCCGCCGGCAGATGGACCGGGACACTGGCGGGGGCGGTACGGTTCGCGGTGCGCACGCCGGGCGCGACGCGGTTTTTACTGGGCGAGGTTTCGCAACCGGCGCCGCTGGTTTCGGCGATGGCGTTCGCGATTTCATCGAGCGCGGGCGCGTGTGGAGTGCCGGTGCAGATGCCGGACAGCGTGGACTCCTCGGGGAGCGGACCGGCTGCGGGGCCGATGGTGTCGCAGTTTACGGTGTGCGATGGGGCGCAGGCGGCATATGAGATCGATGTGGGGACTGCGCAGGGCTTTCACGCGTTCGCGACGGACCTGGCGCCTGCGGGCGGCTCGACGGACCTTTCGGGAACGGCGGCGGCCGCGTATACGGCGACGCGGCCGGTGCTGCCGCTGGTGGTGACGCTGCTGACGGCGAGTGTGGCGGCGAACGGCGTGGTGAGCGCGGCCTCGTTCACGCCGGGAATCGCTCCGGGCGGCATCATGGCGATTTTCGGGCAGGGACTGGCGGGCGCCGGTGGAACGACGGCGGTAGATGTGGACGGAGCGGCCTCGCAGGTATTCGCGGCGACGCCGTTCCAGGTAAATGCGCTGGTGCCGGCAACCGTCGCGCCGGGCAATCATGTGGTGCGGGTTCGTTCGCCGTACGGAACTGCGCAGCAGACTGTGACGGTGGCCGCGGTGGCGCCCGAGGTTTTCCTGTTGGGGAGCCAGGGCGCGGGCGCAGTGGTGAACCAGGACGGCACGCTGAACAGCGCGACGAACCCGATCGCGCGAGGACAGTACCTTACGATTTATGCGACCGGCCTGGGAGTGGTGTCGCCGCAGGGTGTGTATTCGGTGGTAAGCGTGCCGGTTACGGTGGTGATCAACGGTACAGAACTGCCGGTAGCGTTCGCCGGGCTGGCGCCGGGCTATGCCGGGTTATATCAGGTGAATGTGCAGATTCCAACAGCGTTGGCGCCTGGACTAGGAATTTCCCTAGCCCTCAAACAGGGGGGCCAGATCAGTAATTTCGTGGACATCTCGCTCCAGTGATGGAAAAAATGAGACCATTCGGTGTTAAACTCTTGACGGCAAGGGGCTCAGCGTGATTTAATCGGGCCAGCATCGCTAAGTGGATAGTTTTGGTTCGTGCGCGATCTGTTTCGCGTTGAAGGGAAAGAATTTCGCTTGACATGGACGGGGCAATCAGTTATGAATATCTTTACCGCGTCTGCAAGCAGCAATTTTTGTATTTGAACCTGGCGAGCACAGAAGAGAGACGTAAATAACACAGCATGTGCCGCGGGTTGCAGTAAACTTCAGTCAAAACGGCCCGGCGGCCGGCTTGGTGGCTGCCGGAAATCGACTCTCCGCCCGACACGGAGAAGTTCCCAAGGGTAGAACTGAACGGTTGTGACGTAAGTTTGAGGCTCAGGTTGGAAGAGAACTTCGACCGATTCAATTTTTCGCAATTTACAAGGAGAAGGAAATGGCAGATTTTCGCAGATGGATTCTTGCGCTAGCTGTCTTATCCCTGTTTGTGGGATTCGCCAGTGCGCAGCCGTCGTTGGTTTGCAGTTCAAACGCCGGATCGACGCCGACAATCCGTTCCGAAGGTATGACGGAACTGGTTGGCGACATCGTGATCACTTGCGCTGGCGGCGCAGCGGTGACGGCAGGAACTACCATCCCAACGGCTAACATTACAATTTTCTTCGGTACGGCGGTCACGAGCCGGACCGGATTCACTTCCAGCTCTTCGGAAGCCCTGTTGATGATCGACGACCCGGGCGCCAGTCTGGCACCGAGCGCGATTGCGCCGTTCACATGGGGAGCGACGCAGCCGCAGGTCGTTTGCCCGACGCCGTCTACCGGTTGCACGGCAGAAACCTCGTCGATTGCCGGCCCGACCTATAGCAACTCGGGCAGCAACATTCTGGCTCTCGGCGCTCACAACGTTTACCAGGGGCTGGTGAGCGGCAATTCCGTGACGTTCCAGGGCGTGCCGATTCTGGCGCCCGGGACCACCGGAAACCGTGTGTTCCGCATCACCAACGTGCGCGTGAACGCCTCCGGTCTGAATGCCAGCGGCACCGCTCCGGCGCCGGTGAACGCATTCATTTCGGTTAGCGGCTCCACCGCTCTGCCTCTGACCAACTCGCAGATCGTGGTTGGATATGCGACCCCCGGCCTGAAGGCTTCGGTTCGCCTGCCCGATAACTCGGGTGGCATCGGCAGCACTGGCACACCGTTCCCGCAGTGCACCAGCACGAGCCCGAGCACCAGCAAGGGTGGCCAAGCCGCGGCTTATCTGCGGTACAGCGCGAACTTCGGTACGGCCTTCAAGAATCGGACCGCAACCGCGCTGGGCGGACCGGGAGCTCCCGGCTATGTGCAGCAGAACATTCCGGGTGCTATCTACAACAACTCGGAATCCGGCTTTGTGCTCCCGAGCCTGACGAACAGCAGCGGTTACACCGCTGGCTTGGCAGACTTCGGAACCCGTTTCAAGGCCGTGTTCAGCAACATTCCTTCGGGCGTGACGGTTCTGGTTTCGACCACGAACATCATCAGCGGCGCCCCGGCGCCGTCGACTGCAGCTCCGTACGCTGTGCTGGTTCTCAGCGAAACTTCGCCTGAGAACGGCAGCTCGGCTCCGGTACTGGCAGCGACGACCACGGTTGGCGGCGTCCCGGTGTATGCCATCACCCCGGTGAACGGCACGGCCACGGCGGTTTGGGAAGTTCTGGCGAGCAACACCAACACGAACCAGAATTTCGACTTCCTGACCAACATCGGCTACAGCTCGAACACCTCGAGCAACAGCCCGGCCACCGGCCCGATGACTGTGAACATGAGCTATGCGCCGAACCCGACGCAGGGTGCGTTCTCGGCCAGCTCCGGCGCCGCTGCTTCCAGCAGCCTGCCGATCCCGCGCTTCGCAGATACGTCGACCGCGACCACGTTCGCGACGATTAACCTCTGCACGACGACTCTGCTATTCCCGTACGTCACGACCATCACCGGTTTTGAGACGGGCCTGGCGATCTCCAACACTTCCGCCGATCCGTTCGGAACTTCCGTGCAAGACGGTTCCTGCACCCTGTACTGGTATGGGAACCCGAGCGGAACTCCGAACCCCGCGAACACCACGACGCCGACGATTCCTCACGGCACGACCTGGACGGGGACCGCTTCCTCGGCCGGTTTCGCCGGACCGAACTTCACCGGCTACATGTTCGCGATCTGCAACTTCCAGTATGCTCACGGCTATGCTGCAATCACCGACATCGGTGTGCGCAACATTCTGTCGGCGTACCTGCCTCTGATCGTTCCGAACGCCGACCTGACGCATCGCACCGGCGGCACTCCGGAAACGTTGACTCACTAAATCAGAGCAGTCAATCTCACCTCGAGGGGAGCTTCGGCTCCCCTCTTTTTTTTTGCTTGCCACTCTCGCGCTGATCGGTGTTACACTACAAGTCTCGCCGCGTCCATTCGCAATCCAACCGTGTTTTTTCTTGAAGTGAGGAGGTATTCTTGAACAGGTCTAAGCTTTTCGTATTGCTCGCGATCATGGCATGTCTGGTAAGCGTGCAGGTCGCCTCAGCGCAGACGCCGGCGAACGTTCTGGTGGTATCCGGAAACGGCCAGGTGATCTGCCAGTGCAATTTTTCGAATGCCAGGTTTTACAATGCGCTGATTGTGCAGGTGACCGACGCCAATGGCAATCCCGTGCCGAACACGACGGTGACGTGGAACCTTTCCGCGCCGGGAACGAACGCAACGCTGGTTTCGAGCAGCACGCAGACCGATGCCAACGGCAATACCCAGAACAACCTGATTCCCAGCAGTTCGCTGTTTTCGACGGCATTCCAGGCGCCGTCGCAGTACACGGTAACGGCGACTGTCAGCACGGGAGCGACCGCGATCTTTACCGAGACGCAATCCTATGTGGGCTCGGGCGCCGCGTCGGTAACTACCGATACGAGCAGCCTGCCGATTACGGGAACCACCATTACCGGCACGGCCGGAGGACAGGGCTACACGTATAACGGCCAGAAGTTCACCGCGCTGCGGATCGGCGTATTTGGAGGCGGCACGGGGCTGCCGGGCGTGAACGTGCGGCTGGTGAGCAACCAGAGCTCGCCTTCCGTTTCGTGCGCGACCGGCGCGGGCACAGATCCGGGTTCCGTGCTGACCGACAGCACGGGATACGCGAACTGCGTTCCGGTCTTCGGTCCGGGATCCGGAAACGGACAGTTCTATATCCAGATCGGCGGTATCGCGCCGACCGACCCGACGGCGCCCCTGGGCTACCTGGAATATCCGACGCAGCCGGCGGCGCTCAACATGACCGTGCTGCCGGGCACGCCGACCTCGCTGACGATCTCCTCGGGCAACAACCAGAGCGCGAACTCGGGACAGGCGCTGGCAACACCGCTGGTGGTCACGGTCGCCGGATCGAGCGGTCCGCTCTCCGGACAGACGGTGAACTGGACGGTTTCGCCGGCGGGCGCCGCGACGTTGAGCAGCAACAGCGGCACCAGCGACCTCAACGGGCACGTGAGCACGTCGGTCACGCTGGCGAGTACAGCGGCGGGGACGGTGACGGTGACGGCGAAGCTGGCGAACAGCTCGGTTGCTTCGGCGGCGTTCACGATCACGGCGGTTCCGCTGGTTTCCATCACGGGGCTGCAAACGGTCAGCGGCAATAATCAGACCACGCTGATCAACACGGCGTTTCCGAATCCTCTGATCGTGCAGGTGAACGGCAGCAACGGTTCGCCGCTGGCGGGAGTGCCGGTGCAATTTGCGGTCACCAGCGGGACAGCGACGCTGTCCTCCGGCAGTGCGACGACGGGTTCCAACGGGCAGGCTTCCGTGACGGCTACAGCGGGCGGCACGGCGGGCACTGTGACGGTGACGGTTACGGCCGGCGCGTACAGCCAGACGTTCAGCCTGACGATCAGCCCGCCGGGACCCATCCTTACTTCGGCAACGTTCGAAAACGGGGCTGATTTCCAGAAGAATTCGCTGTCTCCGTGCAGCATCGCGACGGTGATTGCGCCGGGGCTGGCGCCGAATCTGCAGGGCGTAGCGGCGGCGACGATGGTGGGACCGCTGCCTTATACGCTCGCCGGGGATACGGTTTCCATCGGCAACGGGCAGGCGCCCATTTATAATGTCGCGAATGTGAACGGGCAGCAGCAGCTCACGTTCCAGGTGCCGTGCGACGTGCAGCCGGGCTCCAACCAGATCACGATCGCGGTGGGCGCCGGTTCGGCGTCGACCACGATCAACATCCTGCCGGCCAGCCCGGGCGTGTTCCAGACGCAGATGTCCGATGGTGTGACGCGGGCGGTTCTGGTGCGTCCGGACGGTTCGTTCGTGAGCGTGCAGAATCCGGCGCGGCGGGGCGAGAACATTCTGGCTTACGTCACCGGTCTTGGACCGGCCACGCCGGCGGTGGGCACGAATTCGCTGCCGATTCCGGGTGTGGCGGGGAGCGTGAATTATCCGGTGATCGTCGGCATCAACAACTTCGGCGTACCGCTGAATTACGCGCGGTTTTCGTCGGACCTGGTGGGCGTTTACGAGATTTCCTTCCAGGTGCCGGCGACGGCGCAGACCGGCAATAACATCGTGTTCTCGGTGGGGGTGGCTCCGCCGGGTTCGGGCACCGCTTACTACAGTGCGGGAAGCCTGATTCCGATTCAGTAGTAGTACCTTTCTCCTTGCAGGCGAAATGACCGCTTCCTCCCAGCCGGGGCCCGAAAGGCCGCGGCGGGGGGAAGCGGTTTCTTTTTGTTTTCGCCTGTTCTTCGCCGCAGGAACAATATGTAGTGTGTGCCACGATTAGTGTAGATCCGCTAGTAGGCGAGTAACTCCACGGAAATCAGAGGTTTCCTGCAAATATCTCTTGCAAACACTGAGGTGGTCGTGCCACTATTGGTTGTGGCCAAATCTGGTCACAAAGTGGCGAAAAAGTGGCTGATGAACCTCAACTGCTGACGGTCGAGCTGCCGCGCGGTATGTACCCCGGCCGCCTCGATGAGAAGGGGCGGGTGAAGCTGCCCTCTACCTTCCAGCAGTTTTTTGCCTCGCTTAGGGAAAAGACCTTATTTGTCACCAGCCTTGACCGCCGCATAGCGCAAATATACACCCTGCAGGGCTGGAGGGAAGCGGAAAAGTTCTTCCGGGAATATCGGGAAGATCCCCAGTTGGCACGGCGGGCAGCATTCAATGCGGCCGACCTGGGCGCGGAGACGGAGATGGATGGGCAGGGCCGGGTGTTGTTTTCCCCGGAACTCCGCCGCGAGTTACAGCTCGAAGGACAGCCGGTGCGGATGTACGCGTATCGCGGGCGGCTGGAGGTTCTGAGCGAGAAGATCTACGAGGAGCGGCGCAAGGATGCGGCGCAGGTGACTTCGGAAGACATCGACAAGCTGGAGCGCGCGGGGCTGCCTTGATGACGTATGCATTTCCCGGTGATGGCCAAAGAGTCGCTCGAGCTGCTGGCGGTTCGTCCGGACGGAATCTACCTGGAGGCGACCGCGGGCCTGGGCGGGCATACGGCGCTGATCGCGCAGCGGCTGACCACGGGCCTTATCATCGCCAACGACCGCGATGCGCAGAGCCTGGAGATGGCGCGGCGCAACACCGAGCAATGGGCGGAGCGGATCCGATTTCACCACGGGGCGTTCAGCGAGCTGGCGCAGGCGGCGGCGCAAGAGGGATTCGAGAAGGTGGACGGGCTGCTGGCGGACCTGGGGGTCAGCCGGTATCAGCTCACGTCGCCCGAGAGGGGATTTTCGTTATTGGCGGATGGGCCGTTAGACATGCGCATGGACCAGTCCACGGGCATGACGGCGGCCGATCTGGTCAATCATTCCGCCGAAAAGGCACTCGCCGATTTGATTTACCAGATGGGCGAAGAAAGGAGGGCGCGGAAGGTAGCCAGAGCAATCGTCCGGGCGCGGCCCATACGGAGCACACTCCATCTGGCCGATGTAGTGGAGCGGGCCGTGCCCAGGACGGGTCGTTTGCATCCGGCTACAAGGACCTTCCAGGCCTTGCGGATGGCGGTGAACGACGAACCGGGAGAACTGGATGCGCTGCTCCGGATCGGGCCGGAGCTGGTCGCAAGCGGCGGGCGGATGGTGACCATCAGTTTCATGTCGCTGGACGAGCGCAAGGTGAAGGAACGATTCCGGGGACTGGCGCGCGAAGGGCGGGCGGTGGTTCTGACGAAGCATCCCCTGCAGCCGGCGGAAGAAGAGGTTCTGCAGAATGCGGCTTCGCGAAGCGCGAAGCTGCGGGCGATCGAGATGAGGTAGCGCAGCCGCGGGGCGCGCTATTCCAGCAATGACCAGGGTGAGGCTGGTCAAGACCAGGCGGGTTGCGCCCGTGCGAAGAGGCACCCCGGTACGGGTGGTTGTGGTGAGTGGCGAAAGAGATAGAGAGGAACAAAAAACCATGGCGACGCTGCCAGCATTTTTGAAACGGACAGAAGCGCCGGTGGGGACTGGCGGGAGCACGGAGGCCCCGGCGCGGCTTGCCGCCGCGCGCAAGGAGCGCGACCAATACAAACTGCGGGCACTGCCGCAGGAAGATGTATTCTTCTATTGCAAGAAGATCGACAATTCGCGCCTGGTGCGGGAGGCCGATCCCAAGGCGCGGGGAGCCTGCTGGAGCGCGATCGGAGCGGCGTGCATTGCGGTAGCGCTGGGAACGGCGATCGCGGCGCCCAGGGTCACCAACGTTCTGTACGGCTACAAGCTGGAAACGCTGCGCGCGGAACAGCGCCGGCTGGTGGACGAGCGGCGCACGCTCGAGCTGCAGGAAGCGGAGCTGCTCAGTCCCGAGCGGCTGGAAAAGCTGGCCAAGGATCAGAACCTGGTGACGCCGCAGGCGGGCCAGGTCGTGCACCTGGAATCGGACAAGCCCGACGGTGCGGTAGCCATGGTGAAGTAGGAGAAGCGGCGCGGAGGAGCCACCTGAAAGGGGTTTGCGGGTGCCCTTTGCCCGTCCCGGAACTGCTATGGTGGAGCGCCGTCTAACCTGGATCGCCCTGTTTTTCCTGCTCTGGGGCGGGGGCATCTTCTACAAGCTGATTTCGCTGCAGGTCATCCATCACAGCGCCTACGCACGCATGGCGAAACGGCACCAGGAAGTGGTGCGCGAGATTCCGGCGCAGCGGGGCGAGATTTTCGATCGTAACGGGCAGCCGCTGGCGATGAGCGTGCCCACGGAATCCGTCTACGTCAATCCGTTGAAGATTCCCGACATGGGCTTTGCCGCCGACCTGATGGCGCGTTTTCTGCACCTGAACCGCGCGGAGCTGTACGGCCGCCTGAAGTCGGCGTTCGACGACCACCGCGGCTACCTGGTAGTGAAAAAGAACATCACGTTCGACGAAGGCCAGAGCCTGCGCAGCCTGCCGCTGGACTGGATCGAGATCGACACCGAAAGCCAGCGGCACTACCCGAAGGGGACGCTCGCGGCGCACGTGCTGGGCGGCGTGGATTTCTCCGAGAAGGGCAATGCGGGAGTCGAGAAGGCGCTGGACGCCGACCTGCGCGGCGTTCCGGGCGAGATGCGGCTGCTCACCGACGTGAAGCGGCGCGGTATCGATTCCGAAGACTCCACGGAAGCGAAGCCGGGAAAATCGATCACCCTGACGCTGGACGAGCGGCTGCAATACGTGGCCGAGCAGCAGATTGCGACGGCGGTGGAAACGCACGGCGCAACCAGCGGCAGCGTGGTGGTGATGAACCCGAACAACGGAGACATTCTGGCGCTGGCAAGCTATCCGACGTTCGACCCCAACATACCGCCGCGGAATATGAAGGATGTGATCGCGCGCGAAAACCATGCGATCGCGGTGCCGTTCGAGCCGGGATCGGTATTCAAGGTGATCACGCTATCGGCGGCGCTGGAGACGACGCGTCTGCGGCCGGAGAGCATCATCGATTGCGGACGGGGCGCGATCACGCTGTTCGGAATGACGATTCACGAAGCGCACGGGGGCTACGGCCCGATCCCCATGGCGATGGTGCTGGCGAAATCGAGCAACGTGGGGGCGATCCGGATCGGGCTGCAGGTGGGGCAGCAGAACCTGTACGAATACGTGCGGCGGTTCGGTTTCGGGCAATACACGGGCATTCCGCTGCCGGGAGAGTCGCGCGGGCGGCTGCGCAAACTGTCGCGATGGTCGAAGACCTCGGTGGCGTACGTTTCGATGGGGCAGGAAGTGAGCGTGACGACGGTGCAACTGGCGCAGGCCGCGAGCGTGGTGGCGAACGGCGGCATGCTGGTACGGCCGCGCCTGGTGCTGAAAAAAGGCAACCAGATGATGCTGCCCGCAGCGCCGGTGCGGGTGATTAAACCGGACACGGCGATCACGATGCGCCACATGATGGAAGGGGTGGTGATGCCCGGCGGAACGGGCTACCCCGAGGCGCGGCTGGTGGGTTATTCGGTGGGCGGAAAGACGGGCTCGGCGCAGATTTTCGATTTCGCGACGCGGCACTATACGCACAATTACAACGGCTCCTTCATGGGATTCGCGCCGCTCACAAATCCGGCTATTGTGGTGGTAGTGACGTTGAACGGCACGCACGGCAGCACGGGATATGGCGGGCGCGCGGCGGCGCCGGTGTTCCATGCGGTGGCGAGCGAAGCGCTGCGCGTGATGGATGTGCCGCAGGACATCCCGGTGGAGCCGCCGAAGACGCAGGTGGCGGACAACAAGAAAGATGCGGATGGAGGCGACCTGGCGATCGCGGATCTGGGTCCGGACGGGCCGAACATTCTGCAGGAGAGCGATGACGCGGAGCCGGCGGCGCCGGCGGTTCCGGTCTCCGGTCCCACGGTTCCGAATTTCGCGGGCATGACGATGCGCGACGCGCTGGCGGTGGCGGCATCGAAGGGGATTGTGATTCTTCCATTGGGGAGCGGACTGGCGCGGGTGCAGAACCCGGCGCCGGGCACGGCCTTGCATGAGGGGGAACGCATTCGCGTGCAATTTGTGCGATGACACTGGGCGAGACACTCTCGGGCGCGGGGCTGAAACAGCCTCTTGCGCCGGAGCTTGCCGCAACTCCGATTCAAGGGTTGGATTACGATTCGCGACGCGTGCAGCCGGGGTTTGTGTTCTTCGCGTTTCCGGGCAGCCGGACGGACGGCCGCAGGTTCGCGGAGGACGCGGTGGCTCGCGGAGCGGTGGCGGTGGTCAGCGAATCGCCCGCGCCGGAAGGATTCGCCGCGCCGTGGATCGAAGTAGTTCACGGGCGGCGCGCGCTGGCGCTGGCGGCGCGCAATTTTTACGGTGCGCCGGACGAGCGTCTCGCGCTGACGGGAATCACGGGCACGAACGGGAAGACGACCACGGGGTTTCTGATCGATGCGGTGATGCGCGCGGCGGGAATCACGACCGCGCTCATCGGAACGATTGAATATCACCTGGCGGGGCGGGTGCTGCCGGCGGTGAATACGACGCCGGAATCGCTGGACCTGATGCGCATTTTCGCGGAACTGGAGCAGGCCGAAGGGACCGCGGTTACGATGGAGGTATCCTCGCACGCGCTGGCGCTGGGCCGCGTCTACGGACTGCACTTCCACACCGCTGTCTTCACCAACCTGACGCGCGACCACCTGGATTTTCACGGCACGATGGAAGATTATTTCGCCGCCAAGCAGATGCTGTTCGAGGGCGCGGGGGCGCCGGCGCCGCCGTTTGCGGTTTTGAACCGCGACGACGAATACGCGCGGCGCATCAAGGCGCACAGCGGGACGGAAGTGATCTGGTATGGGCTGCGGCAGGACGCGACGCTGCGGGCGCGGCACATCGCCTCGGGGTTTCAGGGGCTGAAATTCGAGGTGCAGGCGGGCAAACAACGGTTCGCGGTGGAATCGCCGCTGATCGGCAAAATCAACGTTTATAACATTCTGGCGGCGTGCGGCGCGGGGCTTTCGTACGGCATGGATGGCGAGGCGATCGCGCGCGGAATCGCGGGGCTGCGGGCGGTGCCGGGGCGGTTCGAGCGCGTCGACGAAGGGCAGCCGTTCACGGTGGTGGTGGATTACGCGCATACCGACGATGCGCTGCGCAACGTGATCGCGGTGGCGCGCGGGCTGAATCCGAAGCGCGTGATTACGCTGTTCGGCTGCGGTGGCGACCGCGACCGCTCGAAGCGCCCGCTGATGGGACAGGCGGCGGCGGAGGCCAGCGATTTCGTGGTGTTGACGAGCGACAATCCGCGCAGTGAAGAGCCGCTCGCCATTATGAATGACGCGCTGGTGGGCATCCGGCGCGTGGACGTGCCGCACATTGTGGAGCCGGACCGCGCGACGGCGATCGCGCGCGCTCTCAAGGAGGCGAGGGCCGGCGATATCGTGATTCTGGCGGGAAAGGGCCACGAACCGTACCAGGTTTTGAAGGACCGGACGATTCCGTTTGACGACCGGGCTGTGGCGAGCGAAGTGCTAAGGGGTTATGGGTATCACAAGTCCCAGTAGGCCATGGTTCTGAATCTACAGGAAGTTGCCCGGGAGATGGAGGCGCGGGGCGAGGCGCGGCCGATAGATGTGACGGGGTGGAGCGTGGACAGCCGGACACAGGCGCCGGGCGACCTGTATTTCGCGCTGCGCGGGCCGAGCCACGACGGACACGATTTCGTTCGGGCGGTGCTGGCGAACGGCGCGGCGGGCGCGGTGGTGGAACGGACGAACGGCGCGGCGGGCGAACTGGCGGTGCGCGACACTCTGGCGGCGCTGCAACATACGGCCGCGTGGGCGCGGCGGAAATGGGGCGGCACGGTGGTGGGAGTGACGGGGAGCGCGGGCAAGACGACGACCAAAGACGCCATCGCGCACCTGTTGAGCGTGGGAGTGGCGACCGGAAAAACGGTGGGGAACTTCAATAACCATGTGGGCGTGCCGCTCTCGATTCTGCGGCTGCCGGGCGACTGCCGAGCGGCCGTGCTGGAGATGGGAATGAACCACGCGGGCGAAATTCGCGACCTGGCGAAGATTGCCGGGCCGCAGGTCGGCGTGGTGACGAACGTGGGTTATGCGCACGTGGAGTTCTTCGATTCCATCGAAGGGGTGGCGGCGGCCAAGCGGGAGTTAATCGAAGGCCTGCCGCGCGAGGGCGTGGCGGTGCTGAACGGCGACGATGCGCGGGTGCGCGCATTCCGGCACGCACACGCGGGGCGAAGCGTGACGTTCGGCTTTTCTCCGGATGCGGACGTGCGCGCCGAGCGGGTGGAAGAGACCGCGGCGGGCAGCCGGTTCCGGACGCTGGGAGTGGATTTCGAAAGCCGCCTGCCGGGGCGCCACTCGGTGATGAACCTGCTGGCGGCGATCGCGGTGGCGCGGGAGTTCGGCATTGCGCCGGAGGAGATGCGGCCCGCGGTGGCGGATTTCGGCGTCGGGAAGATGCGCGGCGAACGCAGCGAGCACAACGGCGTGGTCATCTGGAACGACTGCTACAACTCGAATCCGGAAGCGGCGCAATCGATGATCGACGTGCTCCGGGAGACTCCGGCGCGGCGGCACATCGCGGTTCTGGGAGAGATGCTCGAACTGGGGGACGCGGCGGAGAAGCTGCACCGGCAGGTGGGGCGCTACGCGGCGGAGCATGCCGTGGATCTGCTGATCGGGGTGCGCGGGCATGCGCGCGAGATGGTGGGCGAGGCGCAGGACGCGGGACTGGCAACGGAGGCAGCGTTTTTCGAAGACCCGGCGGAGGCCGGCGATTATCTGCGGGGCGTGGCGCGCGCCGGAGACGCGATTCTGTTCAAGGGGTCGAGAGGCGTGCGGGTGGAGCGGGCGCTGGAGAAGTTTTTGCAGCCGGGTTTTTAATCGATGCTTTATTTTTTGCTCTACGAAAAACTGCAGCGGTACGTGAGCCCGTTCCGCGTCTTCCGCTACACCACCTTCCGCACGGCGTTCGCCAGCCTGACGGCGCTGTTTCTGTGCATCGCACTGGGGCCGTGGCTGATCAACAAGCTGCGGCAGTTTCAGATCGGCCAGTTCATCCGCGAAGAAGGGCCCAAGAGCCACCAGAAGAAGGCGGGAACGCCGACCATGGGCGGCGTGCTGATCATTATTTCGATCGTGATTCCGACGCTGTTGTGGGCGGATCTGCGGTATCCGTACGTGTGGATCGCGATCGGGGCCATGGTGGGATTCGGCTACATCGGATTTCTGGACGACTACGCGAAGATCACCAAGCGGCGCAACCTGGGGCTCACGGGGCGGCGCAAGCTGGTCTACCAGTTCGGGATGGGTTTCGCGTTCGCGGCGATTCTGCTGGTGATGCGCTCATACGGCGATTTTTCGACGGCCATGAACATTCCATTCGTCAAGCAGTTCAAGCCTTCGCTATTGATCGAGGCGCTGCTGGGGAATCCGTGGACGTACGTGCTGGGGGTGCTGCCGTTCTGCCTGTTCGTGGCGCTGGTGGTGGTGTTTGCGTCCAACGCGGTCAATCTGACCGATGGGCTGGACGGGCTGGCGATCGGGCTGATGGTGATCGCGGCGGGCGCGCTGACGATGCTGGCGTACGCGGGCGGCCATGCGCAACTGGCGGAGTATCTGCAACTGGCGCGCAACCCGCACACGTCGGAGCTGACGGTGTTTTGCGGCTCGATGACGGGCGCGAGCCTGGGGTTCCTCTGGTACAACGCGCATCCGGCGGAGATTTTCATGGGCGACGTAGGTTCGCTCGGGCTGGGCGGCGCGATGGCGGTGGTGGCGGTGCTGATCAAGCAGGAGGTGCTGCTGCTGTTCATCGGCGGCGTGTTCATTCTGGAGGCGGTGTCGGTGATTCTGCAGGTGGGGAGCTACAAGCTGCGGCATGGGAAGCGGATTTTCAAAATGGCGCCGCTGCATCATCATTTCGAAGCGCTGGGCTGGACGGAATCGAAGATCATCGCGCGGTTCTGGATTGCAGGGCTGGTGCTGGCGCTGTTCGCGCTGACGACGTTGAAACTGAGATGAAGGCGCTGGTTGTGGGCATGAAAAAATCCGGCATCGCGACGGCCGAGTTTCTGGCGCGGCGAGGCGATGAGGTCCGCGCCACCGACCTCAAGCCGCTGGGGCAATTGGGCGAAGCCGGCGAAGTGTTGAACCGGCTGGGGATTCCGTTCGCGCAACAGACCGATGCGGTGTTCGAAGGCTGCGAGCTGATTGTTACATCGCCCGACGTGCCCAACGACCTGCCGGCGCTGGAGGCGGCGCGGGGGCGCGGCGTGCGCGTGATCGGCGAGGCCGAACTGGCGGGACCGTTTTTGAAAGGGCGGACGATCGGGATTACGGGATCGAACGGCAAGACCACGACCACCAGCCTGACGGGCCACATTCTGCGGGAGGCCGGGGTGCCGGTGCAGGTGGGCGGGAACATTGGGACGCCGGTGACGGCGATGATCGCGAGTTCGCGCGACGATGGCTGGAACGTGCTGGAGCTTTCCAGCTTCCAGCTCGAAACCATCGCGGAATTCCGGGCGCACATCGCGCTGGCGCTGAACGTGACGCAGAATCACCTGGACCGGCACCACACCTTCGAGAACTATGCGGCGGCGAAAGGGCGGCTGTTCGAGACGCAGCGGGCGGGCGATTTTGCGGTGCTGAATGCCGAAGACGCGGTTTGCGTCTCGTACGCGGAGCGCACGAAAGCGGCGGTCCAGTGGTTCAGCAGCCGGCGCAAAGTGACGCCGGGAGCCAGCCTGTGCGCGGACAAGCTGATTCTGGACGGCCAATTGCTGATGACCGCGGGGGAGATTCCGATCCGCGGGCGGCACAATATCGAAAACGTGCTGGCCGCGGCGATCGCGGCGGCACGCGCGGGAGTAGGGGCGGAAGCGATTGCCGGGGCGGTGCGGACGTTTCGCGCGGTGGAGCACCGGCTGGAGTTCGTGCGCCAGGTGGACGGAATCGATTTCTACAACGATTCGAAAGCCACCAGCGTGGACGCGACGCTGAAGGCGCTAGAGGCTTTCGACGGCAATCTGTGGGTGATTCTGGGCGGCAAGGACAAAGGGCTGGACTACACGGTGCTGCGCGAGCCGCTGGCGCAAAAAGCGCACGCGGCCTTGCTGATCGGCGCCGCGGCGGGAAAGATCGCGAGTCAGCTGGATGGCGCGGTGCCGCTGGTGGACGCGCACACGCTGGATGCGGCGATCGCCTACGCGGTGGAAAAAGGGCGCGCGGGCGACACGGTGCTGCTGGCGCCGGCGTGCGCCAGTTTCGACCAGTTCCGGAGTTTCGAGCACCGCGGCGAGGTCTTCAAGGAGATTGTCAGCCGGCTGAAGGGCAGGGAGTGAGATGGCGCAACGACTGAAAACCGACTGGATCCTGTTCGCCACCGTGCTGGCCATGATGTCGTTCGGCGTGCTGATCATCTACAGCGCGTCGAGCGTGATGGCTAAGATGGATCCGCATTACGGATCGAGCTGGCACTTCGTGATCCGGCAACTGGAGGCGGCGGCGGTGGCGGTGGTGGTCATGATGACGCTGAAGAAGACGGACTATCACAAGTTTCACAGTCCGGCGGTGGCGTTCGGCGCGATTGGGATCGCGCTGATGCTGCTGGGCGTGGTGTACTTCGTGGATTCGGCGCATCACCGCTGGCTGTTGGGCGGCACCATCCAGCCTTCGGAGCTGGCCAAGCCGGCGCTGGTATTGTTCGTGGCGTTCTTCGTGACGTGGCGCGCGCGGGCCATCAACAGCGCGCGGTATACGCTGGTTCCGGCGGCGCTGGCGGTGGGACTGGTGATTTTCGCGGTGGTGATTCCGGACCTGGGAACGGCGGCGGTGCTGGGCGCGACGGCGATGATCGTGTTTTTCGTGGCGGGGCTGCAGTTCCGCTACTGCTTTATCGTGGCGGGAATCGCGCTTCTGGGGCTGATCGTTTCGATTTTTGCGGAGCCGTACCGGCTGGGGCGCGTGATCAAGTTTTTCGATCCCGATTTCAAGTTCATCTCGAAGTTCGACCCGCAGGGGAAGCTGAAAGCGCGCACGGAGCTGACGCTGCGCACGCGCGATACGAACTACCAGCTGGAGCAATCGCAGATCGCGGTGGGTGAAGGAGGACCGGGCGGGCTGGGGTTGATGAACGGGCGGCAAAAGCTCCTGTACCTGCCGGAAGCGCACACGGATTTCATCTATGCCGTGGTTGGAGAAGAGCTGGGGCTGATTGGCACGATCGGGCTGCTGCTGGGCTTCGCCGTAATTTTCTGGCGCGGGCTGCGGGCCACGCTGCGCATGCGCGACGATTTCGGCCGCTACCTGGCGCTGGGAGCGACGGTGGTGGTGGTAGTGCAAGGCTTCATCAACATGAGCGTGGTGCTGGGGATGGTGCCCACCAAAGGAATTCCGCTGCCCATGATCAGCTATGGGGGAAGCTCGCTGTTGAGCACGCTGGCGCTGTTGGGAATTCTCATGAACGTGAGCGAGCATGCGGGATAAGAAGTGCGCTTTCTGATGGCGGGCGGCGGGACGGGAGGACACGTGATCCCGGCGCTGGCGGTGGCGCGCGAGCTGCGCGCGCGGGGACACGAAGTTTTTTTCGCGGGCACGGAGCGGGGCATGGAGGCAAGGCTGGTGCCGGCCGAGGGATTTCGACTGGAACGGATCGCTATCGGGGGATTGAATCGTGTGGGGCTGGGGCAGAAGATCGCCACCTTGGGGCGTCTGCCCTTCGCCACGGCGGGATGCGGGCGGCTGGTGCGCGGGACGTCGGCCGTGTTCAGCATGGGCGGCTATGTGGCCGGCCCGCCGGTGATGGCGGCGATTCTGCGGCGTGTTCCGGTGGTGGTGATGGAGCCGAACGCGGTGCCGGGGTTCACGAACCGGGTGATCGGCCGCTGGGTGACGCGGGCGCTGATTTCGTTCCCGGAGACTGCGGGGTATTTCCCGGCCGGGAGAACGGAGACGACGGGGCTGCCGGTGCGCGAGGAGTTTTTTCGCATTCCGGCGAAGCCGCGGGGCGAGGCGCTGCAGATTCTGATTACGGGCGGCAGCCAGGGCTCGCGGACGCTGAACCAGGCGGCGCGGGAGAGCTGGCCGCTGTTGCGGGATTCGGGGCTGCGGGTGCGGCTGGTGCACCAGACGGGCCGCGCGGAGTTCGAAAAACTGCGCGACGGGTTCGCGCAATCGGGGCTGGAAGGAGAAGTGGTTCCCTTTATCACGGAAATGCCGGCGGCCTTTCTGGCGGCCGATCTGATTGTGTGCCGTTCGGGCGCGGGCGCGGTTTCGGAGCTGGCGGCATCGGGGAAGCCCTCGATTCTGGTGCCCTTCCCGTTTGCGGCGGACGACCACCAGACGCGCAACGCCGAGGCGATGGAACGCGGCGGAGCGGCGCGCCTGGTGCGCGACGAGGAAATGACCGGCGAGCGGCTGGCGGCAGCGGTGAAGGAACTAGCGGCGGAAGCGGGCGCGCTGGAGCGGATGGGCGAGGCGGCTCGCAGGTTCGCGCATCCGGGAGCTGCCCGGCGGGCGGCGGAGATTCTGGAGGAGGTCGGGCGCGGCTGACGATTTCGATTGACAGTAGCGCCGCGAGCCGAAACAATACTGTAGAGGAATGTTTTTTCGCCAGCAGCATCTGCATTTTACGGGGATCGGGGGCATCGGAATGAGCGGCATCGCCGAAGTGCTGCTCAACCTGGGATACCAGATCAGCGGGAGCGACCTGAAACTGTCGCCCATCACGGAGCGCCTGAGCGGCATGGGCGCCCGTGTCTTCGAGGGGCACGCGGCTTCTAATGTCGCCGGGGCGCGCGCGCTGGTGGTGAGCTCCGCGGTGGACGAGCAGAACCCGGAGGTGCAGGAGGCGCGGCGGCTGCAGATTCCGGTGATCCCGCGCGGCGAGCTGCTGGCGGAGCTGATGCGGCTCAAGTACGGGATCGCGGTGGCGGGCAGCCACGGCAAAACGACCACCACGAGCATGACGGCCACTATCCTCAACTTCGCCGGGCTGGATCCGACGGTGGTTGTGGGCGGGCGCGTGGGCACCATGGGCGGGTCGAACGCGCGGGTGGGGCACAGCGATTTTCTGGTGGTGGAATCCGACGAAAGCGACGGCTCATTCCTGAAGCTGGCGCCGATTGTGGCGGTGGTGACGAACATCGACCGCGAGCACCTGGACCACTACCCTTCGCTGGAGGCGATCCGCGCGGCGTTCCTGGAGTTCGTGAACAAGGTGCCGTTTTACGGCGCGGTGATCGTCTGCCTGGACGATGCCAACGTGCAGGGGCTCATCCCGGCGATTACGCGGCGCACGATCACGTACGGCACCACGGCGCAAGCGGATGTGGAAGCCAGCGAGATCGGCTGCGGCCATTTCGCCAGCGACTTCCGGCTGCGCTACCGCCAGACCGATATGGGCCGCTTCCACCTGCGCATTCCGGGGCGGCACAATGTGCTCAACGCCATGGCGGCGGTGGCAGTGGCGATGGAGCTGGAGGTGAAGCCGGACGTGATCCGCGACGCGCTGGCCACGTTCAGCGGCGTGGACCGGCGATTCCAGGTGAAGGGCGTGGAGCGCGGCATCACGGTGGTGGATGACTACGGGCACCACCCCACGGAGATTCAGGCGACGCTCGAAGGCGCGCACGAGTGCGGGTTCCGGCGCATCCACGTGCTGTTCCAGCCGCACCGCTTCACCCGCACCTTCCACCTGATGGATGAGTTCGCGCGGGCCTTCAACCAGGCGGACAGCCTGTTCATTATGGATATCTACGCGGCGTCGGAAAAGCCCATCGAGGGCGTGACGGCGGAATCGCTGGCGGAGAGGATCCGGCAGTTCGGGCACCGCGGGGTGGAGTACGTGGGCACGATGGATCGTGGAATCGAGGCGCTGCTCGCGGCGGCGAAGGAGGGCGACCTGATTCTGACCCTGGGAGCCGGCAGCATCACGCAGGCCGGAGACCGGATTCTGGAGAGGCTGCGGCAGGGCTGATTATGGCGCGGGAATCCAAAAAGGCGGCGGGTTCCGGGTTTCGCTGGCGGCTGGCCGGAGGACTGCTCGCGGCCGGGCTGGTTTGCGTTTCCACCGGGATGGCGGCGCTGAAGGTACGTCGCTTCGTGACCAGCGATCCGCAGTTTGCGCTATCGCGGTACCGCAACGGCGCGCTGACCATCCAGGGGCTGCGCTATGCGTCGCACACGCGGGTGACGCACGTGTTTTCGGGAGATTTCGGCCACAGCATTTTTGCCGTGCCGCTGGACGAGCGGCGGCGGAGGCTGCTGGCGATCGACTGGGTAGAAGACGCGTCGGTGTCGCGCATCTGGCCGGACCGCCTGGTGGTGCAGGTCCGCGAGCGGCGGCCGGTGGCGTTCGTCTATTTCCGCACGGGCTTTCTGTTGATCGACGCCCACGGGGTGCTGCTGGATCCGTCGCCCGAAGCGCAGTTCAGCTTCCCGGTGTTGAGCGGGGTGCGCGAGCAGGACGACGACCAGACGCGCGAGGAGCACGTGCAGGCCATGCTGCGGCTGGAAGAAGACATGGGGTACGAGGCGAAGGACATTTCCGAAGTGAACACGAGCGATCTGGACAACCTGCGGATCGTGGCGAAGGTGGACAACCGCGCCATCGAACTGATTCTGGGGGACGAGAACTTCGGCCGCCGGTATCAGAATTTTCTCGCTCACTACCAGGAGATCAGGCGGCAGTCGCCGGGGGTGAAAACGTTTGATCTGCGGCTGGACGACCGCATTACGGCAAAGGATCAGTAAGGGTTCATGGGAGCAAAACCGGTTTACGGGGTAGGACTGGACGCGGGCAGCCGCAAGACGCGGCTGGCGATCTGCGCTCTCGAGAACGGGCGGCTGCGCCTGCTCGGCAGTTCGGCCGTGGAGTCGCAGGGATGGCAGAAGGGGCGCATCGCCGATCAGCAGGTGGTGGCCGACTGCATCCTGGCGGCGCTCAGGGAGGCGGAAGCGAACGCCGGGGTCTCGGTGGAATCGGTCGTAGCCGGCATGGGCGGAACGACGGTGCGCGGAGCCAATGCGCGCGGCGTGGTGGAGCTGGGGTACGTGCGGGAGATCGAGCAGCGCGATGTGAACCGGGTGGTGGACCGCGCGTCGCACGTGCAATTGCAGGAAGACCGCATGGTGCTGCAGCTCTTTCCGCAGGATTTCGTGGTGGACGACCATCCGGGGCACCGCGATCCGCGCAAGATGCTGGCTTCGCGGCTGGAGATCAACGTTCACCTGGTGACGGGGTCGGTGCAGGAGCAGAACTCGCTGGTGGGGGCGGTCAACCAGGCGCACATGTCGGTGGAAGAGACGGTGTTCGAGGGCCTGGCGGGCTGCTATGCGGCGGTGCTGCCGGAGGAGCGGCGGGAAGGCATCGCGGTGGTGGATATTGGAGCGCAGTCCACCGAACTGGTGGTGTATTACGGCGATGCCATGGTGCTGGCCTCCACGGTGAAGGTCTGCGGAGACCATTTCTCACGCGACTTGGCGCAAGGGTTGTGCCTGAGCTACGACGATGCCGAACTGGTGAAGCTGGAATACGGCTGCGCGATTTCGGAACATTCTCCGGAGAACGTGCTGGTGGAGCTTCCCACGCCGGAAGGGCGGGAGCGGCGGCACGCGCCGCTGCGGTTCGTGAACCAGATTCTGGAAGCGCGGGCGGAGGAATTGTTCCAGTTTGTGCGCGGCGAACTGCAGCGGGTGGGCATGGAACACGCGCTGATCGGCGGGGTCTTCCTGACCGGCGCCGCGGCGCGCCTGCCGGACCTGTGCGACGTGGCCGAGCGGGTGCTGCAATGCAACGCCCGCTTCGGGCTGGCGGAAGGCATTCAGGACTGGCCGGACGCTATGAAGGATCCGGAGTGGACCACGGTGGCAGGGCTGGCCATGTATTCGGCGAAATTGAAAGTGCAGGCGCAGAATGCCCGCGAAACCGCGGGCTGGCTGGGCAGGATTTTGAAGTAAAGCGGACCGGGAGTTTGCAAGCGGGAGGTGTATCGATGGGGCTGATCGATTCCGACATGGACGATTTGAAATACGAAATCGAAGAGGAAGCGCACCTTGGCACGCGGATCAAGGTGATCGGCGTGGGCGGCGGGGGATGTAATGCCGTTGCCCGCATGGTGCAGGAAGGGCTGGATGGCGTGGAGTTCTACGCCATGAACACGGACATGCAAGCGCTGGCCGCGTGCAACGTTCCGAACAAACTGCAGCTCGGGGAAAAGATCACGCGCGGTCTGGGCGCCGGATCCAACGCGGAGATGGGCCGGCAGGCGGCGCTGGAAAACACCGACCGCATTGTGGAGATGCTGCAGGATTCCGATATGGTGTTCGTCACCGCGGGTCTGGGCGGAGGCACCGGCACGGGAGCCGCGCCGGTGGTGGCAAACCTGGCAAAAGAACTGGGCGCGCTGACGGTGGCGGTGGTCACCAAGCCGTTCGGGTTCGAAGGTCCGCGGCGCATGCGCATGGCGGAAGAGGGGCTCGCCAGGCTGGCCGGCACGGTGGATACGGTGATCGCGATTCCCAACGACCGGCTGCTGGCGCTGGTGCCGCGCGGCACGAGCTTCTTCGATGCCTTCAAAGTCGCCGACGATCTGCTGCGGCAGGCGGTGCAGGGGATCAGCGACATCATTGTGACGCCGGGCCTGATCAACCGCGATTTTTCGGACGTCAAGGCAACCATGGTCGGGATGGGCTACGCGATGCTGGGCACGGCGATCGGGCGCGGCGAAAAGGCCGCCGTGGACGCGGCGCGGCAGGCCATCAGTTGCCCGCTGCTGGAGGATTCGCGGATCGCAGGCTCGCGCGGAATCCTGATCAACATCACGGGATCGAGCCGGCTGGGGCTGCACGAGGTCAACGAAGCCTGCTCGATTATCCGCGAAGCCGCCGAATGCGACGACGTGCAGATCAATTTCGGAGTCATCCTGAACGAGTCGCTGGCGGATGCGGTAAAGGTGACGGTGATCGCGACGGGATTCCAGCCGGAGAACGCGCCCATCGCCGAGCGCCGCGTGCATTTGCAGCCGGAAATTCGCGTGCAGCCGCGGCTGCCGGAACCGGAACCGGAGCCGGAGATCATGCCGGAGCCGGAGCCCGAGCCGGTGTTGATGGCGGATGCGGAACCGGTGCTGGATCTGGAAGATCTGGACACGCCGGCGTACTTGCGGCAGGGGCGGCTGTTGAACTGAGAAGAAGCGCCGGCGGTACCCGCTCAGGCGAGACTGCCGGCGGTGTCGGCGGACGCGCGGCGTAGCTCGCTTACGGCGAGGGGCACCATTTCGCCCTCGACTCCTCCCAGGACCGATGCCGTATGGGCGAAGGCGGCGGGGTCGCCGGTAACCAGGTGGACCACGCGGCCAAGGGCAAAGCAGTGCGGCGGAGGGCCGAAGGCGGCGCTGACGGTTTCGGCAATCGCTTCCGCGCTATCGACCAGGCGGACACTCTTGCCCACAACGCGCTGAATCGCTCCGCGCAGCATCGGGTAATGGGTGCAGCCGAGAATCAGGGAATCGACGGCCGGCCGCCCGTCGAGGTAATGGCGCACCAGCAGTTCGGCTTCGGAGGAATCGGCGAGTCCCTCTTCGACGACGTGCACCAGCATGGGGCAGGGCTGTGCCCAGGGGTGGAAGCCGCGCGCTTCGAGCCTGCGCTGATAGGCGCCGCTGCGGATGGTGGCGGCGGTTCCGATGACTCCCACATGACCGCTGCGGGTGGCGCGTGTCGCGGCTTCCACACCGGGGTCGATAACTCCCCACACCGGCACGTCGCAGCGCTCCTGCAGCCCGGGAAGCGCGAGGGCGGACGCGGTGTTGCACGCGACGACGATGCCTTCGACGCCCATCGTGCACAGCAGATCGGCGATTCCGTTGGCGAACTCGATCACCATCTCCGGCGGCTTGCGGCCGTAGGGAACGCGCGCGGTATCGCCGAGATAGACGAAATCGCGATCCGGCATGCGGCGGCGCAGGGCTTTGAGAACGGTGAGCCCGCCCACGCCGGAATCGAATACTCCGAGGGGACGGCGAAGCGGCGGCTGGATGGTCACGGCAACTAGGAAGCACGTTCGGGGCCATTCCCCGTGCGATAATCGAAATTCCACATGAAAGCTCGCGTGTTCGTCTCGTTCAAATCCACGGTTCTGGACCCGCAGGGGCAGACGATCTGTTCGGCGCTGCACTCGCTGGGGCATGCGTCGATTGCGGATGTGCGGCAGGGCAAGTATTTCGATATCGCGCTGGCCGAGGGCGTGACGCGCGAAGAGGCGCGGAAGGAGATCGAAACCATCGCGCACGACGTGCTGGCGAATCCGGTGATTGAAGAATACCGGGTGGAGATCGTGGAGTAGGGCTCGTACCGCCGGCGCCGTGTTTTTGGGACTTCACCGGCGACCAGATCGCCGGGCGTTACCGGGGGCAGAGGACCGGGTCCAAATCGTCGCTGAAGCCCTTGGTTACCGGGGTGGTTTTGCGGGTGGCGACGTCGAAGGTGACCAGTCGCTCGACCCACGCGGTGTGATTCGGCGACCAGGGCAGAGGCGCCAGATCGCGCGGCGTCGTGAAGAAGATGACGTCGCGGCCCGGAATCCAGGCTGCGCCCAGACCGCTGCCGGCTTCGATCACACGGCGGCTCGCGACGTCCACGATGTGGATATCGGACTGCGGCGAACTGCTGCTGGTGTTTTTGCCCAGGGTTTCCACGAGCAGCCAGCGGCCGTCGGCCGACCAATGCAGCGATTCAATGGGGTCGTATTGCGAGCCCAGCGTCCAGTGGCCGGCCGTTTTCGCGGCGCGGCTGATGGTCAGGCTGTCTTCCGCGGCGCAGGCCAGCAGAGGCCCGCTGCGGGCTTCCCAGGTGCAGTCCTTTCCGTGAACGGGCTCGGCCAGGTCAGGGGCCTTGGCGGCAAGCATGCGTTCGGCGCCGGTGGCGCGGTTGAACTCCCATAGCTGATCGGCAGGTTTCAGCTCCTCGGGGCGGATGAACTGAATGCGCCTTCCTTTGTCTTTGCACATGGGCCAGATGTGTTCGCGGGAGGAACGGGTCAGGGGGCGCAAGGCTCCGCTGGCGGGGTTCCATTCCCAAAGCTGCTGATACGTGCGGCCGTGCTGCCGATAGACGCGGCGGCTGAAAATAACCTGACTGTAACAGAACTGGGACGATACCAGTACCAAACCGCAGGCGGCCAGGAACCGAGCATTCATTTTTCTGCCCCTATAATAAACTCATGTGTGGAATCGTCGGTTACATAGGCACGCATAAGGCCGTTCCGATCATTCTGGAGGGTCTGAAACGGCTGGAATATCGGGGATACGATTCGGCGGGGCTGGCGGTTTACTGCGAAGACGACCAACTGGCCGTCCGCCGCGCCAAAGGCAAGCTGCGCAACCTGGAAGACGCCATCCGCATGAACCCGGTGGATGGCACGTTCGGCATCGGGCACACCCGCTGGGCAACGCACGGGCGGCCGACGGAGGAGAACGCGCACCCGCATCGCGACTGCCAGGGCAACGTGGTGGTGGTGCACAACGGGATCGTCGAGAATTATCTCACGCTCAAGCACCAACTGGAATCGGAAGGGCACGTCTTCAAGACGGAAACCGACACCGAGATCATCGCGCACCTGGTGGAAAAACATTTCCAGGGGAACCTGGAGCAGGCGGTGCGCGCGGCGGTGAAGGAGCTGAGCGGGGTATTCGCGCTGGCGGTGATTTCGCGATCGGACCCCAATAAGATCGTGGCGGCGCGCAATGGACCACCGGTGGTGGTGGGGATCGGCGACAACGAGTATTTCGTGGCTTCCGACGTGCCGGCGATTCTGAGCCACACGCGCGACATGTTTTTCCTGGCCGATGGCGACATGGCTGTGTTGACGCAGGAAGGCGTGCGCCTGAGCGATTTCGAGGGGCGGCCGGTGAACCGGCAGATCACCCATGTTTTGTGGGACCCCATCATGGCGGAAAAGGGCGGCTACAAGCATTTCATGCTGAAGGAAATCTTCGAGCAGCCGCGCGCCGTCCGCGACACCACGCTGGGGCGCGTGGGGCAGGAGACGGGCCGCATTTTCCTCGATGAAATGGATATCGCGCAGGCGGAATTCGCGCGCTTCAAGCAAATCAAGATCATCGCCTGCGGCACGAGCTGGCATTCGGCGCTGGCGGGCAAGTTTATGATCGAGAGGATTGCGCGCCTGCCGGTGGAAGTGGATTACGGCAGCGAATTCCGCTATCGCGATCCGATCGTGAGCGAGGATACGCTCACGGTGGTGATTTCGCAATCGGGCGAAACGGCCGATACCCTGGCGGCGCAGCGCGAAGCCAAGCAGAAGGGGTCGAAAACGTTGGCCATCTGCAACGTGGTGGGCTCGATGATCACGCGCGAAGCGGCCGGCACCATCATCACGCATGCCGGGCCGGAGATCGGAGTCGCTTCGACGAAGGCATTCACCTGCCAGTTGACGGCGCTGTTTATTCTGGCGATGTACCTGGGCCAGCAGAACCACTACCTGGACGAGACCGCTTCGCAGTGCCTGGTGCAGGAACTGCTGCGCGTGCCGGGCAAGCTGGAAACCGTCCTTTCGCACGACGCGGTGTACGAAGCGCTGGCGCGCGACCTGCATCGCGCCACGGATTTCCTTTTCCTGGGGCGCGGGATTCACTTCCCGATTGCTCTCGAGGGCGCGCTCAAGCTGAAAGAAATCTCCTACATTCACGCCGAAGGCTACCCGGCGGGTGAGATGAAGCACGGGCCGAACGCGCTCATCGATGAGAATCTGCCGGTGGTAGTGCTGGCGACGCACGATCCCGCGAACGAAGAGAGCCGCCTGCTGTACGAGAAGACGCTGTCGAACATTCAGGAGGTCAAGGCGCGGGAAGGAATCGTGGTGGCGCTGGCGAGCGAGGGGGACGAGCACGTGCGCAAGATGGCCGATCACGTAATCGAGATCCCGGCGTCATCCGACCTGGTGGCGCCGATTCTGGAGATTGTTCCGCTGCAGTTGCTCGCGTACCATATCGCCGTCCGCCGCGGCTGCGACGTGGATCAGCCGCGCAATCTCGCCAAAAGCGTTACCGTGGAATGACGCTGCGCGAGAGAACGGACGCCGTCATAGGGGTTGCCGCATCGCTGGGGATCGCAACTTACTTCTGGCGGCTGGTCCGGCCTTCGCTGCACCTGTATTTCAGTCCCGACGATCTGATGAACCTGTATCGCGCGTGGGACGCGCCGCTGCATCAATTAGTGCGGGACAACCTGTTGTTTTTTCTGGCGAGCCCGTTTTACCGGCCGCTGGCGGAGGCCTGGTACCGGGTAGTGTTTTACTTCGCCGGTTTCCGCCCGCTGCCGTTTCACGCCGCGCTGCTGGCAATTCTGTTCGTCAACATCTGGCTCACCTATGCGCTGGCGCGGAGGCTGAGCGGCTCGCGCGAAACGGGTGCGGTGGCGGCGCTGGTGGGCTGCTACCAGGTCCGGCTGGCTGCGCTGTACTTCGACACGGGCTATATTTTCGACGTCCTTTGTTACTGCTTTTACTTCGCCGCATTCCTGCTGTATGTGCGCGTGCGGCAGCAGGACCGGCTGCCGGGCATTGCAGAGACGGCCGCGGTGTGTCTGCTCTACGGTTGCGCGCTCAGCTCGAAGGAACTGGCGGTTACGCTTCCGCTGTTTCTGCTGATTTACGAAGTTTTGTATCCCGGCGTGAAGTGGCGCGCGGCGTTCCAGCAGTGCCGCGTGGTGATCGTCACCGGTTTGACGACTGTGGTGTTCCTCGTGGGGCGGTCGCTGGGCAGCGAGACCCTGCTGGCGAACGCGGCCTACCGTCCCGCGTTTACGCCGCAGCAATTTCTGGAGACCAGCCGCCATTTCCTGGGGGACATGACGGCGGTCGAGGACCGGTTTCACGCCGCCTGGGTGCTGCCGGTGTGGGTGGTGCTGTTTGCCATCGCGTGGGGCTTTCGGTCGCGCACGCTCAAATTCGCCTGGTTGTTCCTGATGTTGAGTCCTCTGCCGGTGGCGTTTATCTGGCCGCGCGGAGCCGCGCAATATTACGTGCCGTGGTTCGGCTGGGTGCTGTATCTGGCTGCTCTGCTGGTGGGAGCGGCGGCGTGGGTGACGCAACGCTTCTGGAAGGAAGGCTACTGGATGCCGCGGATTCGCGGGGCCGTGCTGCTGCTGGTTCTGGCGGCGGTTCTGTATCCCTATTACAAGCGCCTCGGCTGGCAGCACACGGCATTGAGCGAGAGTTTTGAAGCGCCGCACGTGGCCGCCATGGTTTCGCAACTGCACCGGCTGGTTCCGGTGCTCCCCAGGGGGGCGCGCCTGTATTTCCGCAACGACCCTGTGGACCCCGATCTCTACGATCTGCTGTTCCTGGTCCGGCTCAGCTACCACGACGCTTCGCTGACGGTGGACCGCGCGCGGCAAATGAAGGAGCCGCCCACGAAGGAGCAGTTGGCGCGCTACGATCACGTTTTCGATTATGCCGACGGCAGTTTTTTTGAAGTAGGCCATCCATGACTTTCACCACGCACCGCCTGCACGTCTCCACGCATGGCAAAGGCCTGTACGAAATCACCGGCCAGATCGCCGAGTGGCTGAGAGGGCGCATTGACGCCGACGGGCTGCTGACGGTTTTTGTGCAGCACACTTCGGCTTCGCTCACGATTCAGGAGAATGCCGATCCCGACGTGATTGCCGATCTCAACACGTTCTTCGCGCGCCTCGTGCCGGAAGACAACCGGCTCTACCGGCACACCATCGAAGGCGCCGACGACATGCCGGCGCACATTCGCGCGGCGCTCACCCTGACACAGCTTTCCATCCCCATCGAGCACGGCCGCATGACGCTGGGGACGTGGCAGGGCATCTATGTTTTCGAACACCGTTCGGCGCCGCATCGGCGCACGGTGGTGTTGCAACTTCTCGCCGGGTGAAGCACTGGGGACATTGCCGCGCGGTTCGTGCATAATGGACACCTGGAGGTAATCATGAGTCTAACTGCGAATACCCGGCAATCCGGCAATGTGACCATTATCGATTTGAGCGGCCGGATCACCCTGGGCGAGGGGTCGGGGCTGGTGCGAAATACCATTAAGGACACAGTGACGGCTGGTCACAAGGACATTCTTTTGAATCTGAAGGGTGTCAGTTATATCGACAGCGCGGGCCTGGGCGAGCTGGTGGGTTCCTACGCGACGGTTTCCAACCAGGGTGGAACCATCAAGCTGGTGCACACCGAAGGCAAGGTGAAAGACCTGCTGGCGGTGACCAAGCTGTACACCGTTTTCGAGACATTCTCCGACGAAAACGAAGCCGTCCGCAGCTTCGGCGAGACCGCGGCCTCGGCCTGATTTCTACGAATGTAAGGATTGGCGTGCCGGGACCGTAGTACAATCGGTTAGGACTTCCCCTTCCGGTAACAACCGGCGGCGCTTTCACGCCGTTATCGAGGAAGCCGAAGTAACTCCAAGGAACCTGTTTGCGAAAGCGTCCTTCGCTGCTCTGTCTGCTGCTACTTGTGCCTGCCTCCGTCTGCCTGGCGCAGGACGAGGCGTCGGCGCCCACGGCTATCGCTCCGGCCAAGCCGGATGCCGTGGTTCCGTCCGGCCTCGCGACTCAGGACAAACAGCCGTACCACAAGCCGTTCTTCAAGCGGCTGTTTACTTTACAGGCATTTACCGCGACGGTTCCGGGGGCGGTTTTGCAGCAGGTTCACAACTGGCCGGACGAATGGGGCCGCAAGCGCATCGGCTTTGAGAAGCGGGTGGGTTCGCTATACGGACAGTTCGTGATCGGGGCTATGATCGAGGACGGCGTGCACGCGGTGCACAAGGAAGATACCCGCTACCGCAGACTGGGCCACGGGAACTTCTTCAAGCGTACGGCTCATGTAGTAGCCGACACCGTGACGGCGCGGAGTCCCGAGGGCGGCCGCACAATGGCTTACTCGCTGCCGGCCAATGCCTACGGGAGTTGGGCGATCGCGACGCTTTGGAGCCCGCATGAGTATCGCAATGCCGAATCGATTCTGGAGTGGGGCACGGCCGGCATGGGAGTGACGGCGGGAACCAACCTCTTCCGGGAGTTCGGTCCGGACCTGCTGGGCGTCTTCCACCACCACAACAGCAAGACGGCGCAGCCCTGACCGCGGAGCCGTTCACGCGCCTGCCGACTGGGCGTCCTCGCCTTCATAGGGGAAGCGGTTGATGGCGCGGATGCATTCGGCCAGGGCATCCAGCAGCGTTTTGCCCCAGCCCACGGGTTTGAAGGGCGCCGTTTTCTGGTTGATCTCCTTGTCCGCCTGGGCAAAGAAGTGCATGGTCGGCTCCTTGGGAGTGACATACTCCTTCACTGTGATGCGAAACTCGACCTCTCCGCCTGCCTGCTGCTTCTTTACCGAAAAGAAGTGCAACTGCGCCAGCTCCTGCGCGGCGTGCGTCTGCGCGAACCCCCACTCTTTCATGGCTGCTCCTTCCTGTTTATAGTAAGCCATCAGCCTTCAGCGTTCAGCCATCAGCCATCAGCCAACAGCCTTCAGCTACCCTCTCGACGGCGATAGCGACCAATGGCGCCATGACGCAGCAATACAGCTATGATGGCTTCGGCAACCTGACGGGAACGCTCGGTGCTATCGTATGGAGTTTCGATCCCTCACGGAACGCTCCGGCCGGGTCGGTGGATGCGAACGGGGACTCGGCGACGGCGGGACTACAGTGGAATGTGGAGAACCGGCTGGTGGGGCAATCACAATATCCATCATCGACAACGATTGGCTACGAACCATGGGGGAAACGGGTTTGGGAACAGACGTGGGATGCGAACAACGGGCCGGGAAATCCGTCGGTGACGGTGTATTCGATCACCGGGCGGCAGCTCCGGCAGTTCACGGTGGTCACGGACGGCCAGGGGAACGTGACGTTAACGACGACAGGAGGAGTCACTTGTCCTTGTAATTCAATAGTTGGAGAGAATGTGTATTTCGGCGGGAAGTTGATCCGGAGCCAGGGGGTGACGGTGGCGACGGACCGGCTGGGGAGCGTGCGGGGGAATGCCAACGGAGAGCAGATGGCCTATCTGCCGTACGGGCAGGAGCGGGGGACGCCGACGACACCGGACAACCGGGAGAAGTTTGGGACGTATTGGCGGGATCAGACCCTCGGAGCCGATTATGCGGATCAACGCTACTACGGGTTTGGGACGGGGATGTTCTTGAGTCCTGACCCAGGAGGCATTCGTACGGCGGACCCGACAAATCCGGTAAGTTGGAATCGGTACGCATATGCGAATGCGGACCCCGTGAATTTCGTGGATCCTCACGGTCTTTTCGCGCAGAATCCCTGCGCTGATGACTATACGCAGATTGGCTGCGATCCGACGGCGTACCTCCCAACGAACGGCGGCGATTCAGGCATCGACCTCGGCGGTGGCGGCGGCGGCGGCGGCACAGCGCAAATTCCGTGCGGCCCGGATAACCCAAACCTCACACAGGTGCAACAAAACCTCCTAGGCAGCCTCTCATTCGGGTCGTTGAACACAGTACAACAGTTGGTCTTCCTAACCGTTACGGCGGACGCAGCGCAGCTCGGAGTAAATCTCTCCGGTTACGAGCTCTCATCCGCGAGTGACATCTGGATCGCCGGCGACGGGCACACCCAGACAGAACTGAACCTGACGAGCACGAGCGCCGAAGCGTTTGGGAGTCTTCAGACAAGTCTGACGGGGGACTTCTCTGGCGCCGGCTGGGATCCGTTCCACACGGGCGGTTTCGGGAAGGGCGGGAACTGGCGCCAGAGCGTACCAACAAACTCGATGCAGATTACACCGACGCCTGGAGGAGGCGGAGTCCAGATTGACATTGATCCGCATAACCCGAATATTTTTGGCGGCAGCGATCTGCTCGGTGTAATCGGCCATGGCATCGATGTCCTGCGCAACACACTCTCCGGCAAGGACACGAATTACAGTAACGTTGCGGCGGCACTGAACCTGAATCTCTACAACTGTAATCATTGAGGAATCACCACATGCCACAGGGAATCTCGCGCCGCGGTCTCATTCAGACTCTCGCCGGAGCCGCTGCGACGCTTCGCAGCCGCTCGTCCGTCGCCCAAGATGAAGGAGGCGCTGCACAACCCAGTGGTATGCGGCGCGTCCATCGAATCGATAATAGTTTTGCGCTGGCGGTCTCTCCCGATGCGTCCCGCATCTGTGTTGACTACACTAGCAACCAGCTATTGCGGATTCTGCCGGGAAGCGCGCAAAACCGATTCAAGCGCGAGCGCCTCCGGGTCTTCGATACGGCCTCGTGGAAGGAAATCGCCTCCGCGCCCATTCCCGCATGGGCGGGGGCTGCGAGCTTCTTCGCAGATAGCGGACGGGTTTATTTCGAAACGCTGCTGATCGAACCGGCGAATAGGCAATTTAATAGGGGTGTGATCGACCTCGCCGACGACAGGGTCCAACAATCGGTAGCGACGTGGGATGGCGAAGGGCCGAATACGATCTACCACGCGCTCTCCGGAGAGGAACTCCTTGGGGTCGTTTTTAGAAGTTCGACATTGGTTGCGCTACAGCGCGCATCATGGCCCAACCTTCGTGAAATCGACAGGGTTCCGATTAGCTGGCCGCCGGGTGAGAAGCGTCCGGGCGGGTCTCCAACAACTTCGGCGGACCGCAGCACGGCACTTTACGTGCTCGGGCACCTGATCTGCATGCGACGGACCGCGGATCTATCGCTCGTGTGGACCCGACGGATCGACCCAGGTTTTTACGGCGCAGGACCTCTTTCGATAACCCCCAATGGAAGCCTTGCTGCGATCAGCGTCTTGGGTTATGAGGTCAAGGCGCAGAAGTCACGGGATTACATCGGCATCTACAACGGCGGAGACGGCTCCATTGTTCGCGAAGTGCCGGTAAGCGGTCGTTTCGGTTTGGCAATCTCGCCAGACGGGAGTCTGATCGCCGTTGGAAGGCGATCGAGCGACGGGCCTTATCTCGAGTTGGTCATCGATGTCTGCGAAACGCAGACCGCAGCCCGTGTCGCAAGTGGCGTCCACGACCGGATTCCGCCCGGCCGTTACCAGCACCTCCTCGGCAACGGTTTCAACCTGAGCTGCTTTCAATTCACGCCCGACGGTCAATATCTGGTAACTTCCAGCAGCAGTAACGTCGCGATTTGGAAGATAGGCTGACCGGTTGGTCGACTACGGACCTCCGACACGGAGCTTCGATCCTTCTCGGAACGCTCCGGCCGGGTCGGTGGATGCGAACGGGGCTCGGCATCGGCCGGGATGCGGTGGACTACGTCCTCAACGAAACGGTAAACTACACCTACGACAACCTGAACCGGCTCTCGACGGCAATTGCGACCAATGGCGCCGTGACGCAGCAATACAGCTATGATGGCTTCGGCAACCTGACGGGAACGCTCGGTGCGATCGTATGGAGTTTCGATCCCTCACGGAACGCTCCGGCCGGGTCGGTGGATGCGAACGGGGACTCGGCGACGGCGGGGGCTACAGTGGAATGTGGAGAACCGGCTGGTGGGGCAATCGCAATATCCATCATCGAGAACGATTGGCTACGACCCGTGGGGGAAGCGTGTTTGGGAGC
>Ga0335085_10002003_pt1 | contig 39740 bp, 35 predicted proteins | sample Lox_Sample_45_FD_206712 | JGI IMG/M metagenome (GOLD analysis project Ga0335085, IMG submission 206712) | Soil microbial communities from Loxahatchee National Wildlife Refuge, Florida, United States - Lox_Sample_4.5 | ecosystem: Environmental > Terrestrial > Soil > Wetlands | place: USA...
ATGACCAACGATCAGCAACAGCAACCGAAGTAAGAAGTAATAGGTGGAAGAGCGGCCCTTAAGGGCCGCGTGAAGGCAACGATAAATTCCTGGGGCTTTAGCCCCAGAATTTTAGGGACCACGGGCGCCTCGCCCAAAAGTCCCTCCCCCAGAAAAGCTCTCGCTAAAAACGAGAGCTTTTTTATTTATAAAAGATCATTCTGGAGCCATATAGGGACAACGGCCATAGCGGGAGGTCCCCCAAAGTTGTAGCGGGATGGGTGCCGAAGCCGCCGGCAAACACAATCGTGGAAGAACAATGTGGAAGAGCGGCCCTTTAGGGCCGCGTCAAGGTCCCACAACTTTTGGGGCTTTAGCCCCTGAGTCTGATTTGCGCGATTTCGCCCAAAACTCTCCGCTACCAAGGTCCTTCTCTGCTCGTCCATACCTTAGCCATGAGCAGCCTCAAATTCGCCCTCCGCCAGTTCGCCAAATCCCCCGGCTTCGCTGCCACTGTGATCCTTACGATCTCTCTGGGCATCGGTGCAAACACAGCCATCTTCACTTTGGTCCACGCGATCCTCTTGAGGTCTCTGCCCGTGGCCAATCCCGCCACCCTCTATCGCATCGGCGACCTCGACGACTGCTGCGTCAACGGCGGCTTTATCAACGACAATGGCGACTTCGATCTTTTCTCCTACGATCTCTATCGGCATATTCGGGACAACACTCCCGAGTTCGAAGAACTCGCCGCCTTCCAGTCCGGCGGAAGCACCATGAACGTCCGCGTCGGCAACAACGCGGCCAAGGCCGAACGCACTGAATATGTCTCGGGAAACTATTTTTCGACCTTTGGCGTCGGAGCCTATGCCGGACGCATGTTCCAACCTTCCGACGACGTCCCCGGCGCCGCGCCCGTCGCCGTTGTTAGCTATGCAGCTTGGCAGTCGGCCCACGCTGCTGATCCCAATGTCGTCGGCTCAACGTTCTTCATCCAAAGCCATCCCGTCACTATCATTGGCATCGCTCCACCTGGATTCTTTGGCGACCGCGTCAACAGCAATCCTCCGGCTTTCTGGATCCCGCTCAACACCGAACCTGTACTTGAGGGCGAGACTACGATCCTGAAGGTGCCGGAATCGAACTGGCTTTACGCTCTTGGCCGCGTAAAGCCTGGAGTGGCTCCGAAAGCCCTCGAAGCGAAGATCTCAACAAGTCTTCGCCAGTGGCTCGCAACTATACCTGCATACACTCTCCACGGTAACGACAAGGAAATTCCCAAGCAGCACGTCGTCCTCACGCCTGGCGGCGGAGGTATTCAGAATCTCCAGCAGCAAACCGGAGACGGACTCCACCTTCTGACCTGGATCTCAGCTCTGGTTCTGCTCGTCGCCTGCGCCAACATCGCCAATCTTCTTCTGGCGCGCGGCACTGCGCGCCGCGGCGAGACTTCCATTCGCAGCGCTCTCGGCGCCGACCGCTCCTCTTTGATTGCCCAGGCGCTCATCGAAGGTGTTCTCCTTTCGGTCGCTGGAGGCATCCTCGGAATCGGCATCGCCTACGTCGGCGCGCGCATGATTCTCAGCCTCGCCTTCCCGGCAGCAACTCAAATGCCGATCGACGCGACCCCATCGCCGGTCGTGCTGGGCTTCGCATTCCTGCTTTCCCTTGCCACCGGAGTTGCCTTCGGCATCGTACCCGCATGGATCTCCTCCCACGCCGATCCCGCCGAAGCCCTGCGCGGCATGAACCGCTCCACCGGCGACCGCTCCCTGCTTCCCCAGAAGACGCTGATCGTCCTCCAGGGCGCGCTTTCCCTCGTCCTTCTCGTCGGCGCGGGCCTGATGACACAGACCCTGCGCAATCTCGAAAAACAGAACTTCGGCATCACCACCGCAAATCGCTATGTCATCCACTTCGATCCCATGGGCGCCGGATACAACCTGCAAACCATTGGAGCCCTCAATCAGCGCGTCGAGGACGAATTCAAAAACCTGCCCGGCGTCAAGAGTGTGGGCCTGGCTCTCTACAGCACGCTCGAGGGCAACAACTGGGGCGAAGGCGTGTTTATAGAAGGCCGCCCTGCCCCCGGGCCGGAAGACCACAACGGCTCATCGTGGGATCGCGTAAGCCCGCAATTTTTCCAGACCATCGGCCAGCCCATCATTCGCGGCCGCGGCTTTACCGATCAAGATACCGCCACTTCGCAGATGGTCGCGGTAGTCAATCAGGCCTTCGTCAAGAAATTCTTCCCGAAGGAAGACCCCATCGGACGCCACTTCGGGGTCTTCGATCAGAAATATGCGAGCAACTTTGAAATCGTCGGCATCGTTGCCGACGCCAAGTACACCAACCCGCGCGATGAAGTGCGCACCATGTACTTTCGCCCGATGAGTCAATTCAACCGCAACGTGACGGAGCCGAATTCTTTTATGGCTGAAAGCCGTTCGGTCTATCCCAACTCGATCACGGTTCAATACATCGGCGACACCGCCTCGCTCGAATCGCTCGCACGTCGAACGCTAGCCAACATCAATCCTGATCTCACTATGATTGACTTCAAATCGCTCGACTACCAGGTGGCCGACAACTTCAATGGTGAGCGCCTGATCTCCCGTCTCACCGGGCTCTTCGGCCTGGTTGCGCTGGCCATCGCGTCAGTGGGCTTGTACGGAATCACTTCGTATTCGGTGGCGCGACGCACCAACGAAATCGGACTTCGCATGGCCCTCGGCGCCAATCGCAGCAACGTAGTGGCCATGGTCATGAGCCGCGCGCTGATCCTGGTCGCTGTCGGCTTGGTAATCGGCATCCCAATAGCTCTCATCGGTGGACGTCTCATGCGCAGCCAACTCTTCGAAGTCAAAGCCTACGATCCATTGACGCTCGTCGGGGCCGTGGCGGTGCTGTCAGCCTCAGCGGCGCTGGCAGGCTTCATCCCAGCCAGACGCGCCGCCACCATCGAGCCCATGCAAGCCCTCCGGATCGAGTAAGCGATTTTCTTCGTCAGTCTTGAGTGACGCAAGCTGTGTCAGATTGGAACTCGACCAAAATATTTTTGATGTAGCGATCAACGGGGCTCGGAAAACGAATTCCCATTTTGGGAATGGCGGGCATTTGGGTGGGTATCCCCCTCCCCTCGGATCTTTGGGATCATCGACTTAGCGGGAAAACTGCAAATAATCTATGGGCTGCAATCACTTACGGGTAAAATCTTGAGCCCCAATGATTTAGGTCCGATCGGGCATCTCCCATTTCTACCGCTTTCGCCTTGGCGATGATCTGCTATTTGTCCGGCTGTGCGCAAGGTCAGATGTCACAAAGTTTGGCTGTGGAAAAAAATCAAGGCGTTCACCACCCGGATCACAGAGGGACACAGGGAAAGTCAAAATTCGGTCCTCGGTGCAGGCAGGGGCCTTCCGACCGACGAGTGGCCCTGCTCCGCGTTGACCCCTGCTCTGCATCCTGACTAGAATCGCTTGCACAATCCGTCCGCTGGGGATCGTAATGAAAAACTTAGCCCTGCAGCGCATCGCTTGCGCGCTGTTCCTCTGCGTCACCATCTTCGCCGTCGCCGCCGACGACCACGACAAAGATCATCATCACCACGAAGACCTTACCGAAACCCAACTCGGCACAGTTCACTTTCCCGTCTCATGTGCCGACTCTGTGCAGAAGCCGTTCGCTCGCGGCGTCGCACTGCTTCACTCTTTCTGGTACGAAGAGGCCGAAAAGGAATTCCTCGACATCGCGAAAGACGATCCCCACTGCGCGATGGCCCATTGGGGAATCGCGATGAGCCTCTGGCACCAACTCTGGGACGCGCCAGACGAGAAGGTCCTCGCCCGCGGACGCAACGAAGTAAAAACGGGACAAAAGTTGACCAAACACGCAACGTCGCGCGAGCAAGCCTATCTCGCGGCTGCGTCCGCTTTCTATAAGCCAAAAAAGCTCAAGCACGCAGACCGCGCGAAAGCCTATTCCGATGCGATGAAGAAGGTCTATGAATCCAATCCGGATGATCACGAAGCGGCAACGTTCTATGCCCTCTCGCTGATCGCGTCCGAACCCGACAACGACAAAGATTTCGCCACGCGCAAGCAAGCCGCCGCGATTCTGGAGAAGGTTTTTGCGGTCGAACCCGATCATCCTGGTGTCGCGCACTACCTGATTCACACCTACGACAGGCCCGAGCTCGCCCAACTCGGAATTCCCGCGGCGCGCCGCTACGCGCAGATCGCGCCTGCAGCGCCACACGCGCTGCACATGCCATCCCACATCTTCGCGCGAGTCGGACTCTGGCAGGACGACATCAACTCCAACATCGCCTCGATCGACGCCACGCGCAAAACGGCCGCGATGGGAATGGGAGGAGCAGACCATCAATTCCATGCGATGGATTTCCTCGTCTATGCGTACTTACAAAGCGGACGCGAAGCCGACGCGCAGAAAGTCATCGACGAGATAAAAGCCATGCCTTCGATGAAGAACATGCACGGCATGGACTTCGACGAACGCCTGGCATCGCAGGTTCGCTTCGAAGCCAGCTACGTCTTGGAATTGCACGATTGGAAAGAAGCGGCTTCGCTTGCTCCGATCAAGGATGCAGATAATGACTATAACGGCGTGATCTATCTCACCCGCGCTCTCGGCGCCGCGCGTAGCGGACAAATCGCCGAGGCCCGCAAGGAAGTCGACAACATAAAAGCAATCGCGCAATCCTACCGCGACAAGAAGCGCATGGGATACGCGAAGTTTTTCGATCGCCAGGTCGGCGAAGCTCAAGCCTGGATTAGTCACTCTGAAGGCAAGGATGACGAAGCCATCAAAACGCTCCGTGCGATTGCCGACGAGGAGAAAGAGGGCTTCAGCGAAACAGGATTCCTGCCTGCGCAGGAATTGCTCGGCGATCTGCTAATGGAAGCAAAGCGACCGCAGGAAGCCTTGGTCGAATATCAAACAGACCTGAAGGTAAATCCCAATCGCTTCGACTCACTCTACGGCGCAGCGCAAGCAGCACAACAAGCCGGCAAACAAAAAGAAGCGAGCGATTATTACGCGCAACTCGTGAAGTCCTGCGAAGGCGGAAGTTCGACCAGAGCCGAACTCACGAGAGCCAAGGAATTGCTGGCGAAAAAGTAAGATTATTGGACGTGCGCGATTCATCTTCAGACTTAAGAGCTGCACTCGACTTTGTGATAAGTCGCATTGGCGAAGAAGCCGAACGCTCGGGTGAATCTCTCTCTGGCACCGAGAGGCATTTGTTGCAGCATCTGCCAAGGTACCCGACAAATCCAACTGCAACCTTCAACCTGGGCCGAAGAGGCGGCTGGGCGGTAATGCCCGTCATGCGCGATCGAGGTTTCGAAAGACTCTGCAAGCTGGCAAAGCATGCCCGGAAGCATGATCTTGAGACCTCGGCGACGACCGCCGCCGAATGGAAGTTCGCGGCAAGCGTGTTAGGAGTGAATGATCATCCTATGGCTTGGCTGCTGAATTGGGCTGGAATCAGGACACGCGGATTATGGGACGTTTGCCTGTTGGTATGCACTGCCGTGTTCATCGTCGTTCTCTGTTCCCTTATCGCGTTTGCAGCACTCATGTTTGGTTGGGGTGATAGCAAGCCGCCTCCATCCATAGTCGAGATCACAATCGGCGTCACGTTTCTCGCAATTCTCGTCAGCTCCTTTCTCGCAATGCGAAAGCTAGAACGTTGGGTCGGCGAGAGCGCCATTGAGAAGTATCGGTGTGAACTTCCCCCTCAGAGTTCTTTTCACTCTAGCTCTTGAGAAACATCATCTTGGCAATCAGGGCGATTACAATTGCCACGCTGCCCAGCAACGCATTCCATTCCCGGTGCTTCAGGTAAAGTTCCATCGAAAATCCTCCGTCAGCATCGGAAGAAGCAGGAGTAACGCGTGGAAGCATCCGCGGCACCCGCTTCGCGTACTCCTCGAACTCGGGAAACTTCTCCCGCAAGAATGCCTCTTCGCTTCGAATGACGGGCAAGTAAATCGCGAAGAACATCACGAGAAGGACGACGCCAATCCACCAACTCCGCGCTGCGATCGCAAACCCAACCCCTATCAACAGTGATCCCAGATACAAAGGATTGCGCGTGTACGCGTAAGGCCCGGAAGTCGCGAGAGCCTCGTTCTTGCGAACATGCCCGGAAGCGAGCGCTCGAATCAAAAGTCCGGGAACAATCAATGCAGCGCCAATTCCCAGCGACCGCCAAGTTGGCCGCGCCAACCAGAAATACAGCAAGGCAAATGCAAAACCGAGCGGCACGCGAATGCGCCGAGCCACACGCGACCACTCAGCCATGCGCAGCCTCACTCGGCGTCTGTGTTTTCGTGGAGCGCGCGCCCCCGCGCGCTGAGTGCCCGCCAGCAAGTAATCCGAGCGCAGCCTCCACGACGGCTTCCGCCGTGATTTCCAGCATCGCTTCATCGGGCTCAGGTATTCGAGCGTGCGTAGTCGGACTCGCCGGATTCCGCAGCACGATGCTATTCGTGCCGTAAGGCCCGTTCCGCGCAGGATTCGTAGGTCCATAAATTCCCACCACCGGAACGCCCAAAGCCGCCGCAAGATGCAAAGGCCCGGTATCCCCACCAATGAACAGCCGAGCTCGTCGCGTCAGCGCAATCAACTCGCTGATGCTGCATTGCAAACCCCGCGCTGATCCACCACTGCTCGCCTCAACTTCATGCGCCAGTCCTTCTTCGCCCGGACCGAAATTGACAATCGACCGCACGCCGCAAGCTCCCAAGTGGAGCGCGACCTCACCATACCGTTCCGCAGGCCACCGCTTCGCTCCCCAGCCAGCGCCGGGATTCAGGATTGCAAAGTCGTGGACTCCCATCTGTTGGAGGCGTGAAGCGATTGCATTCTCAGCCGCTGAGCTTCGGGGGAATTCGATCCGAGGGACTTTTAGCTTCCCTCCAACGATGGCCTCTACAACCGAGAGATTCTGTTCGAGAACGTGTGCACCGCGAAGAATCGCCTTCCGCGTGTACCACAAGCTCGCCGGAGTTTCGCGTGTCTCGGACGCGCCCCAAACCACCGGAGCTCGCGACCAGCGGGCAAGCACTGCCGACCGAATCGCCCCTTGCAAATCGACCGCAATGTCATAGTGAACGGAGCGCACGTCATTCCAGACGCGTGCGATCTGCTCAGCCGTGCGGACCGAAAAGAAGGACTTGCCCCACCCCTTGAGATCAACGGTGTGTATCCACTCTGCCAAAGGCCTGCCTGCGGACCGCGGTCCCCACATTGATGTCTCTGGCGAGCACAACAGCGCTTTCCAACGTTCCTCGACGAGCCAGCCAATCATCGCGTCGGGAAAGGCGTGGCGTAAAGCCTGCGCCGCAGGAAGGGTGTGAATCACGTCCCCCATCGCGCTCAGACGGACGACGAGAATCCGCTCTACTTTGGCTGGATCTGTGGAAGAGGAACTCAAGATTTCCTCGTCGTGAGTCGAGAATGGATGATCTCGCTGGTCGAGTGATTCTTCGCATCTCCCACGATCGCGACTCGACCACCGTATTCGGCAAGCGCATCACGCTCAGGAACAGAATCAACTGTGTAGTCAGTGCCCTTGGCCTGAATGTCCGGACGAATCTCGCGGATGATCGCGCGGACGTCAAGTTCCGGAAAAATCAAAACCGCATCAACGTCGGCCAGCGCGGCGACAATTTCAGCGCGCTCCCGCTCTGGCATGACCGGACGACCTTGCCCCTTCAGTTGTCGCACGGAACTATCCGAATTGATTGCGACCACAAGCTTTCCGCCTAAAGCTTTGGCTGCGGCAAGATAGCGCACATGCCCCACATGCAGCAGATCGAAAGCACCGTTACCTAAAATTACGCGTTCATGCGCACGCTTCCACTCCGCCACTTTACGTGCGAGTTCGGAACGGTTAAGGATTTTTTCCAGTGTGTTCAATGAGGTCGTGTAACGGGCGCTTCCCGCTCGATGGCCCGCAGCAACTCCTCGCGCGTGACGGTCGCCGTACCACGCTTCATCACGACAATCCCGCCCGCATAATTAGCCAGTTGCGCGGCCTCTTCGGTGGATGCACCAGTCGCCAGAGCGGCGGTGAACGTTGCGATCACCGTATCTCCAGCACCGGTGACATCTGCCACCTGATCAGAACCAGAGATTGGGATATCGACCGGCTTATGTCTGTGATCGAACGCCACCATGCCATCGCGGCCACGCGTGATTACCAGTGATTGCAGCTTCATGCGGTTCATCAGGTCTTCACCCGCGGAAAGCAGCTTGTCCCAATCGTGCCCAATGAGAGTTCCGAGCGCTTCCTCGACTTCCGGCTCGTTCGGCGTCGCAGCGGTAACCCCGGAATACTGCAACATGCGGTAACGCGAGTCGAGCACAATCGGCAAAGCTCCGATCTTCCCCTTCTGCCGAAGGGTGCTGACGATTGCCGGAGTCGCGGCGCCATAACCATAATCCGACACCAGCAACGCATCCGATGCATGAGCATAATTGCGCGCCGCCAAATAAAGCTCGCGCGTGAGATGAGCATTGGGAACAGTCTGCGGCTCGCGGTCAACGCGGACGACCTGTTGACGCGAGGTGTGGGCCATTCCAGCCAGAATGCGCGTCTTCGTCACAGTCGTGTAGCTTCTATCTTTGAGAACGCCACTGACAGGAATCTTCTTATGCCGGAAGTGCTTCAACAGAAGCCGGCCAACCTCGTCCTCACCGACAATGCCGACAGGAAGAACGTTTACCCCGAGCTCTGCGAGATTATGAACGGCGTTTGCGCCGCCTCCGGGCAACACCGTCCGCTCGCGGTGCTTCAAGATCAGCACCGGCGCCTCGCGTGAAACTCGCGAAATCTCGCCAAAGACAAACTCGTCAGCCACAAGATCTCCAAGCACGGTAATCGTGACTTTGGAAAACGACTCGACGATTCTCTTCAGCCGTTCGCCTTCTTTAGGGTGCCTGCTCATATGCGGACGAATCGTAGTTGCGCTACAAAACCGATTCTCTCACGCGCCGCGCTTCCGTTGTTCGATCGTGCGCAGGATGGTATCTACCGCGTTAGCCGCGCCGTCAAGCTCCATCCGAACCTGAACCACCGATAGCGGCTCCAGCGCCGCCAGATACGGGCCAAGATTGACCGCATCTTTTTCGGTTGTAACAAAACCTCCAGCCTCGCTGCGCACCTTCAGCTCCAGCAGTTCGCGAATATCTTTTTCTGTATAGGCATGGTGGTCGTGGTAGAACGCTTGCGCAGCAGGCTCAATATTAGCCGTGCGCAACTGAAGCAGAAAATTCTGCGGCCGGGCAATGGCGCAAAAGACTACCGGTCTCGGCGGCACCGCTTGAGTCACAATTCCCCGCTTTACCCGCCATACGATCTTTCCTTCGAGTGGAAACAAATCCGCCGAAGCTCCACCCGCCAGCACAACAGCGTCTGCTCTGCGCAGTGCGCTTAGCGGCTCACGCAGTCGTCCAGCCGGGAGCAGCTGGTCTTTGGCATCCTGTGGTGTGACCAGAACGATATCGAAATCTCGGCCAAGCGCCCGGTGCTGGAAGCCGTCGTCCAGCAGATGCAATTGCGCTCCGAACTTCGCTTCCGCAAAACGCCCGGCTTCGTAACGGTCCTCTCCAACAATAACGGGAGCCTGGAGCCTGCGCGCAATCAGCAGTGGCTCGTCTCCATATTGTTGTGGCAAGCCTGCGGGATCGACCGGCAACACGCCTTTGGTCTTGCGCCCATATCCGCGGGAAAGCACGTCGAACTCGATGCCGCGGGCCTTCAGCAATTCTCCCAGCAGCATCACAAAGGGTGTTTTTCCTGAGCCACCCGCTGAAATGTTCCCGACACTCACAACCGGCCCTTCGAGCTTTCGAACTGGCAAGCGCCCACCATCGTAAAGAGCGTTACGCGCCCGCACGACTGAACCGTAAATGGAAGAGAGAGGATTCAATTCTTATGAGCAGCACGCGCTGACGCCGGTTCTGAATCGCGAGGTCGTCCCAACAGAATTTTCAATCCATCCAGGGTTCGAGAGGTCGCCCCCACCTGAGAAGCAATTGTCTCTTTTGCCTTGCGGCCAAGCTCTCGCCTTTCCTCATCATGGTCGAGCAGATGCATCAAGACCAGCGGCAACTCCGACACGCCCACAATTCTTACCGCGTCGCGGCTCCGGAACAGTCCTACGATATCGCGAAAGTTCTCGGTATGATTTCCCGTTACGACGGCCACGCCATGCTGCCCGGGTTCAATAATGTTATGCCCGCCGCGCGGGACGAGGCTGCCGCCCACAAATGCGATGTCCGCAAGCCCATATAGAGAAGCTAACTCACCGATCGTATCTACCAGCAACACTTTGCCAGCCAGCGACTCGCCCGCCCAAACCGAACGCCGATATGAAGGGACTCCCATGCCTTCCATCAGCTTCGCCACAGCATCGAAACGCTCCGGATGCCGCGGCGCGAGCACCATAGCCGCGCGCGGATGACTCACGAGGATGTTTTCGAACGCTCTCAGCAGCGGTGCTTCTTCATCTTCCACCGTGCTGCCGCAAACCAGAATCGGTCTGACACTCTCAGCCAAAAACGATTTTCGCAGACTCTCGACAATCGGCGTTACCGAGGGTACGGCGACGTCAAACTTCTGGTTGCCTGTAACGTGAACTCGCTGCGGGTCTGCCCCAATCGACTGCAACCGCTCGCCATCCTGAGGTGTCTGCGCGAGGAACAGGTCCACGTGACTGAGCATTCGCCGTAATGCCCAGCGAAATCGCCGATATCGAGGCCATGAGCGATCCGAAATACGCGCATTCACCACGGCGAGTCGAGCACCACTCTCGTCAACCATACGCAAGAAATTCGGCCAGAACTCGGTCTCGGCCAACACGACTAACTCAGGCCGCAGCGTTTGCAGATATGGACGGATCGCTGCAGCAAAATCAATGGGGAAGTAAAACACGTTCTCTTCGCCAAAGCGTTTACGCGCCAAATCCTGGCCTGTGTCCGTAGTCGTGGAGAGCAATACGCGATGTTCAGGAAACGCCTTGCGCAGCTGTGCGACCAGCCCCGCGACGGCAAGGACTTCTCCAACCGAGACCGCATGAATCCATATGACCCGCGCAGCCTCAAACGATCCAAGTCGTGCGGGGACGTTGCCCATTCGCTCGGACAATCCGCGCCGGTATTTGCCGTGCCGCAAAACCTGAAGGAGCCAATAGGGCAGGCTGACTACCAGCGCCACAGCCAACGCGAAGCTGTAAAGGAGATAGACCAATCGGAGTCATTTTAAACTGGCCTTCGGCGGGGGAACCCAGCGGCTCTTATAATTAGTCCATGTCGTATTCTTCCCGGCATTCGAAACGCTTTTGTTTCGCGGCGATCGTCAGTTTCTTTTTCTTGCCCGTGCTGCTCCTCGCCGGCAAGAGCTTCGTAAAGCCGGTAGCAAAAACTGCGATCAACTATCCGGCACACGATTTTCACCGCGACGAAAAAGTCGCCATCGCCGCCGATCCTTACGACAACCCGGAGAAGGCAAAACTCTTCACAATCAACTTCGCGCAGCACGGATTCCTTCCCGTTTTTTTCATCGTGTCGAACGACGGCGATCAGCCCGTCTCCATCGCGAACATGCAGATCACGCTGATTACCGGACACAACTCGAAATTGACGCCTTTGGCCACCGATGATCTCTATCGCAGACTTTCGAATCCGCAAGCCAAGACAAGCACCAATAATCCATTGCCATTTCCGCGCAAAGTGAAGGGCGGCGTTACCAGTGAGCAGAAGGATGAAGTTGAGTCCTCACAGTTTGCCGCGAAGGCCGTCGAACCTCACGGGACTCAATCGGGATTTCTGTTCTTCGATATTGCTGATCTCAACTCGCCGCTGCGCGGGGCGAACATCGACATCACAGGCGTGACGGACGCCAAGGGAAACGAATTGATGTTTTTTGAGATCCCGATGGATCAGTACCTCGACGCCCCGAAGAACCCGTAGGACACCGGACCCTTCCCGACGGTTGTCATTCCGACCAGTCGCGAAGCGACGACGGAGGAATCTGCTGTTCGCCGGCAGCGTTGATGCTCCCGGCGGAAGCAGATTCCTCGCTGCGCTTCGGAATGACAAAGCTCTGGGGGCCAAGTGAGAAGGTCGCAATGATTCGCAGATCATAGCTCCCGTCATCGCCCTTTATAATCGTTCTTCTATGGCAATCACCGCGGAGCGTTCCATCGCCGCCCATCCCAAGTTTGAACCCGTCATCGGGCTTGAGGTACATGTCCATCTTTTGACGGCGACGAAGATCTTCTGCTCGTGCTCCACAGGTTTCGGTGCTCCGCCGAATTCGAATGTTTGCCCGGTTTGCCTGGGAATGCCCGGAGCGCTGCCGGTGCTGAACAAGAAGGTGGTCGAATTCGCGACGCTCGCCGCGATGGCCTTGAACTGTCGTATCAATGAGACCTCGATCTTTGCCCGCAAGAATTACTTTTATCCGGACCTGCCCAAGGGATATCAGATATCGCAATACGACAAGCCGCTCGCCGAGTTCGGATTCATCGAAGTTCCTTCGGAAGGCGGCACAAAGAAAATTGGCATCACCCGCGTTCATCTCGAAGAAGACGCAGGCAAGAGCCTGCACGAAGGCTTTCCCGATTCGGACGAGAAGACGGCGATCGATTTGAATCGCACAGGCGTGCCCCTGATTGAGATTGTCAGCGAGCCCGACATCTCGACACCCGATGAAGCCTACGAATATCTGACGCGGCTGAAGGAGATCATCCTGTATACCGGTGTGAGCGACTGCAACATGGAAGAAGGTTCGCTGCGTGCCGATGCCAACGTGAGCGTGCGCGCGCGCGGCCAGAAAGAGTTCGGCACCAAAACTGAAATAAAAAATGTGAACTCGTTCCGCTTCATTCGCGAGGCGCTCGAATACGAAATCGGACGGCAGATTGACGTCATCGAGTCCGGTAGCAAAATCACGCAGGAGACGCGCCTTTACAACGCGAATGAAGGCAAGACCTACACCATGCGTTCAAAGGAACAGGCGCACGACTATCGTTACTTCCCCGAGCCTGATCTGCTCCCACTAGTCGTAGACGAGAAGTGGAGATCTGAGATTGCCCGCGCGCTACCCGAACTTCCGGAGGCCCGGCGCGCGCGGATGATGAAAGATTACGGAATCACTGAATACGACGCACAGGTGCTCACCGTCTCGAAATCGTTAGCCGACCAGTTTGAGCAGGCGGCCAGGGCCGCGAAAAATCCCAAGCGCGTTGCCAACCTGGTGCAGGGTGAACTCATGGGACGGCTGAAAGCGAGGGGAGTTTCGGTTGAGCAATCTCCGATCTCGATGGCGGGTGTCGCCGCCTCCGCGGATCTGGTTGAATCCGGCAGCATCTCAGGCAAAATGCTCAAGGAGCTCTACGATCTGAGCTTCGAACGCAACGAAGATTTCCCCGCCGTTTATGAGGAAGAAGGCCGCCCGCAGCAATCGACCGACACTTCCGCCCTGGATAAGATCATCGATGAGATTCTGACGGCCAATCCCAAGCAGCTTGAGCAGTACCGCGCCGGAAAAAAGACGATGCTGGGCTTCTTCGTCGGCCAGGTGATGAAAGCCTCCAAAGGCCAAGCCAGCCCTCAGATCGTCAACGAGTTACTGACGAAGAAGCTCGGATAGCCTGACAAAGTAACCATCCTTCGACAGTGACTTCGGTCATCTGATCTTCCACTCTGCCTCCCGCTAGCATGACACTGGGACTCTACCGTTTGTGTGGGGTACCTTACTTGTCGCCGATTTTGCGAGAAGTGGAAAAAACTGCGTCGGACTCATCATGGAGATCAGCCTCAAACGTGTCGTCAGCATCGGGACCCTCCTGGTCTCGCTGATTGCCCTCGTGCTGCTTCTGAAGAAGCCCGCGCCGGTAGGTCGCCCACAGGCTCCCGCACTTATTGCGCAAAACGCCAAGTCCTTCGATCAGAAGTTGGACGACTTCGAGCAGGCCACCAGTACGCCCGCGGGCGCGGTCGATTCCGACTTAGCGAGCTCGAAGGCCGAAGTCCGCATCAACTCCGATGAAGTCAGTGCCGTGCTCGCGCAGTCATTTGGAAATTCTGGAACTGCAGGGACTCCAACATCCGACGAAGGCGCAGCAGCTCCAGTGATCAAGGATCAGCAGGTCAGCTTCGAGGGCGACCTCGTTCACGGACAGTTCCTCACGCAAATTGCCGGCAAAGATGTCTGGATCACCATCTCCGGTCACCTCGGGGAACGAGACGGCTATGCCACCTTCGACCCGACGGAGTTCAAAGTCGGCGATCTGAATGTGCCTGTCTCGCTGGTCAATCCGGCGCTGCAGAAGAAGCTTTCCGAAGAACGCGACCGGCTCAAACTTCCCGATAACGTTGGCAACCTGAAAGTCGAAAACAGTCAGTTGGTGATGCAGCAGAAATAACACGAGGCTTGCTGGGAGCGAATCATGAACCTGAAACTTGATCGGATTATCAGCATCGCGACTCTGGTGGCGGCGCTGGTCGCAATCGTCTTGGTCTTGAAGCGGCCTGCCCCAGTAGCGGCTCCGCAAGCACCCGCCGTCGCGCGGCAGACACAATCGACCGATCAGCCGGGGGCCAGCGTCCAAAAGCCGCAGAGCACACCTTTCAGCGGCCCCGCTACTGTAGGCACAACGACAGGCGGGACAACATCGGCACCTGCAAACTCGCAGCCGACTGCGCCGTCCTCTCAGGCAAGTGCGAAGCCGGATGCGGGCGTCAATTCCGACCAGGTCAGTTCAGCAATCGCAAAAATGTTAGGCGGTGGCGGTGGACTGGCTAATCTCAGCGCAGACTCCAATGTAGGTAGCGGCGATCCTGTCATTAAAGATCAACAGGTCACCATGGATGGCGACATCGTTCACGGCAAATTCCTGACGACGATTGCAGGCAAGGATGTCTGGGTGACGATCTCGGGGCACATGGGCGAAAAAGACGGCTATGCGACGTTCGATCCAACCGAGTTCAAAGTCGGCGATATGGAAGTCCCGGTATCGCTGGTAAATCCCGCTCTGCAGAGGAAACTCAACGAAGAACGCGACCGCCTGAAAATCCCGAACGGCAGCAACTGATCTCAACACTGAAAGCTCAGAGAGTGTGTGGTGGCCCCAGTTCCAGCCAAGGCCTTTAAGTAAGGCGGGGATTTTCATTCCGAGATCGGATCAGCCAACCAGCAACCGATTCTCCGCCGCCACTTTCCCATACCACTTTCCAGAATCCTTAATCGTCCGCTTCTGCGTCGGATAATCCACGTAACTCAACCCAAACCGCTGGCCGTATCCCTCGGCCCATTCGAAATTGTCCAATAGGCTCCACGCATGATAGCCGCACACATCAGCGCCATCCGCGATCGCCTGCGCCACGCCCGCCAGGTAGCTTTGGTGATAAGCAGTGCGTCGACTGTCGTGAATCGCTCCGCTCCCATCCGGTCCGTCGTTGTACGCACACCCGCTCTCGGTAATCTCAATCACCGGACGGTTATAGTCGTGCGTGATCCGCATGATCATGTCGTACAGCGCCTTCGGCCATACTTCCCAGCCGATATCCGTCATCGGGCCTTGATGCCCGCCTTCCATCTTTACGGGATAAAGCCAGTCCTGAAGATTCGTGATGCGCTCGAACGTACCGGCCGCTGAAGCGATCGTTCGCACGTAGAGATTGATCCCAACGAAATCGAGGGGTGCGCGCATCAATTCCATATCACCGGATTTGATTCGCATGATGGTCTCCGGCAGAAACGTGAACGCCTCGGGATAGCGCCCATGCAGCGCTGTTTCCAGAAACCAGACGTTGGTGATGGCGTGCGCACGCTCGGCAGCCAACTTGTCAGCTTCAGAATCTGTCGCGGGCTCGCACGCCGACATGTTGAACGCCGTCCCGACGCGCGCGTTGGGCCTGGCCGCCTTCAGCGCTCGAAATCCTGCGCCCTGCGCCAGGTTTACTACATGTGTTGCGCGGAGGAAATCCACGATACTCGCGTGTCCTGGAGCGTGATCCCCAACGAGATATCCGCTGTAAGTGAAGACCGAAGGTTCGTTGAAGAGCATCCAGTCCGACACGCGATCGCCCAGCGCCTTCGCGGTGACCTGGACATAATCTGTGAAGCGTCCTGCCAGATCACGGTTGGTCCATCCTCCCGCATCTTGCAATGGCTGCGGCAAGTCCCAGTGATACAACGTCACGAACGGCCGGATGTGAGCCTCAAGCAGCGCATCCACCAAACGGCTGTAGTAATCAATGCCCTTCTGATTTGCTGTCCCCGAACCGGACGGCTGAATTCGCGGCCACGAAATGGAAAAACGATAGCTGTTCAGATTCATCGCGCGCATCAGGGTGATGTCTTCCGCCCAGCGATGGTACGAGTCGCACGCCACATCGCCCGTGTCGCCGTTCTTGATTTTTCCCGGAGTATGCGTGAAGCGATCCCAGATTGACTCGCCTTTGCCGTCTTCCTTCCATGCGCCTTCGATCTGGTAAGAAGCGGTCGCCGTTCCCCAGAAGAATCCTTTCGGGAAGGATGCCTGTGTTGCTGGATTGAATGAGGTAGTTGGCGCCAGCCCAGGCGTCCCTGCTTTACTCCCCGTACACGCCGAGAAGAGTGCCGGAACTCCGGCGGCCGCGCCCGCGCTCAGCGCTGTTGATAGAAAATGGCGACGTGTGAGTCGCAACCTGGGACAGGGCTCCCTTGATCAGAATGTCATTGCCAGGCAGGACGGCTTTCAGTTGTGCTTGATGAACTTGCCGTTCTTCTGCCCGGTCAGAGAATTATAGAGCGTCTCGATGAACGCTCCGCATTGATAAACTGCCCTGCAAGTTTGTTCCAGGGGATCGAGCAGTTTCTCTTGCTTCATCGGATCCAGCGACTTGCCAGCTTTGATCCCTTTCGCCCCAGCCTCCAGAACTTCGGAGTGACGGCTGTTGAGTATAACCGGCGAATTCAAGATCGTTTGACCAACAACACGTGGTTTCCCCAATTGTCGACTCCCCGCCCACAACCCGCACCCCGACCGACGGACGCAACGAAAACTTGCGTCACTCAGGTAGTCCGACGCGCCGAACGAGTTTCCCAAAGCGCGGGTCGGAGCGCAGGCTATCCATGCGAGCGTCGGTCGCCAGATAGGTAGGCAAGTAGTAGGACCGGTCTTTGTAGGCTTGTTCAAGCAAGGCGAATGCCCGGTCTTTGTCTCCCAGGCCCGCATAAATGACTGCGACGTTGTAGGGCGCGACCCAGTTGTGCGCTGATACCTCTTTCAGATGATCCAAAATCTTTTGCGCTTCGGCGCGGTTGCCCGACACAGCGTAGGCATGTCCCAGCCCTGACCAGGTCTCGGTATTGTCTTTTTCCAGTTCGACCGCACGTTGAAACTCGACGATGGCCTCCGTCAGCTTTCCTTTCTGCTCATAAGCTCGACCCAGGAAACAGTGACTGAACCAGAAGTTTGGGTCAATCTCAATAGCGTGACGGAGTTGCTCAATCGCTGGATCCCAGCGTCGTGCAAATACCAGAGCCGCTCCCGCGCTGAAGGCCGCGAACCCGGAAAGCGGATCGGCTTGCTGCGCTCGCTTGGATTCCGCGATTGACTCGTCGTACCGTCCCATCGGTGCCAGAAACCAACTGTAGTACGAGTGAGCGTCCGAACTGTTGGGACTCAGTTCAATGGCTCGTTTGAATTCCGTTTCCGCTGCGGCCCAATTCCAGTCATACCAGTGCGTAACGATCGCCATGGAAATGTGAGCGCCCGCATCGGATTCGTCGATCATGAGCGCGCGTTTGGCCGCATCCTTGGTCTTGGGCCCAGCTTCGTTCGGAGACATGAACCAATCGTCCTGGTTCACGTAATTAAAAGCCAGCCCGCTGTAAGCCAGGGCATAGTTGGGATCGACAGCGATCGCCTGATTAAAGTAGTCGATGCCCGTGTCAAACCCCTCTTTGGTGAGTTTGTTGGTGTAGTACTTACCCTTCAGATAAAGGCGGTAGGCTTCGGGATTATCTGTGGAGCCCTGGGTCAGCCTCTGTTGATCTTCCGTCGAAAGCTGTGAGCGCAGACGCTGGGAAACTTCCCTTGCAATGTCACTCTGAACCGCCAGCAGGTCGGCCACCTTCCGGTTGTATTGCTCACCCCACAGCTGCTTGCCTTTACGAATGTCGTCGAGTTCGACGTTGATAGTTAAATCGTCGCCTCGCTGCCTGACGTCGCCTGTGAGTACGGTCTGCACGCCAAGTTCGTCGCCAACCTTTTGCACATCCATCGCCTTCCCCTTGTAATGGAGAGCGATACTGTGCGGAGTTACCTTCAGGCTGGGCAACCGTGCCAGGCTGTTGTTGATGCTTTCCGTAACGCCATCGGAAATGTAGTCCGCATCGGGATCGTTGCTTCGATTCTCCAGAGGCAGAACTGCGATCGAATCGATGCCTGCCTCCGAACGTCTCAAATAAATAAAGACTCCGGCGGAAGCGATGACCAGCAGACTCACGGCAATAGCGAAGGCGATGGCTCGCCGTTTGAGGCCTGAGAGGCCCCGTATCGAAGCGTCTTCGAGTGCCTGGCGGAGATCGGTTGCCGTCTGGAAGCGGCCGTCCGGAGATTTCGAGAGGCACTTGCGCACGATCGCTTCGAGCGCAGGTGGCGCGTTGAGTGGATCCGGGTCCTTGTGAACGATAGCGCCCAGGATCGCTGCGGACGAGCCTCCGGAAAAGGCGCGGCGTCCTGCGAGCATTTCGTAAAACACCGCCCCAAAAGAAAAAATATCAGAGCGCGCGTCGGCCAGCTTGGTCTCGGCCTGCTCTGGCGACATGTACGCCGGAGTGCCCATGATTGTGCCTACCTGCGTAATGCCGAGGCTCTGGGTTTCGTCGTGGGTCAGGCTGCCGTGATCCTGTTTTGCGAGTCCGAAATCCAGGAGCTTTACGACACCGCCCGAGGTCGCCAGGATGTTCGCTGGTTTGAGGTCGCGATGAATGATTCCCTTGGCGTGTGCGGCTTCGAGCGCGGCAGCGATTTGCCGCGCGAGTTGCAGCGCCTCATCCGGCGGAAGAGCCCGCGGCTGTTCACAGTCGACGATAGGCCGCCCGTCGATGTACTCCATGACCAGAAAATCCGGGCCGACATCGTAAATCTGGCAGATATTGGAATGATTGAGTGCCGCGATGGCTTTGGCTTCACTCTCGAAGCGCTCGCTGAACTGCTCGCCAGAAACTTTGATCGCGACGTCCCGATTTAGACGGGCATCTCGGGCACGATACACCTGTCCCATCCCGCCCGCTCCAATGGACGCAAGGATTTCATATGGACCGAGTTTGTCGCCTGCAGAAAGCGGCATGTAAAGAATCGAGACAAGTTTAGCCGATCACACAGCAGATAGAGAACGTATTCCGGGCTACTCGGAACTGAACTGGAGCAACTCGGCTTTAAACTGATTGACTCGGGATGTACGCAACTCGATCCTGAATCCAGCGGTGCGCGGCAACTACTCGGGATTCAAGCTGTCAAACGCCTTCACCAGTTTGTCGGCGCCAGCGCGATACACAACCCATCCCGAGCCTTGATCCGAAGTCTCACGAAAGAGCAGTTCCCCGCGGCCGTCTCCATCGACATCGACGGCATCGATCAATTCCAGCCGCGGCGTTACATCCAAATGAAAGTTGTCGGTGATGCCAACGTACATTTTGTGCAGGTTGTGATAGATGTCCGGATAAGCCACCAGCACAATTGAGTACAGCAGATCGGAACCGGCCTGAGTCGATGTGGCATTAGGAGTCGAGTGCGCCTGCGCGCTCAAAACCAGAACCGGCTGATTCGTGCCCCACAGATCGTAGGCGACCATCTGCATGTTTTCGAGCTCTGGAACCGGCGGCTTCGGGGTCACCAACTTTTTCGCGCTGGTCGAGCGAGGCTGGTTGGTCGCGATGCTATTTTTCGCCCGCGCCTCGATGTAGTTCCTCAGCTGATCTTTCGCCAGGTCGACCATCTGTTTGCGCCGGTCCGCCTCTTCGCCCGGAATCCACTCGAACGCAAAAGACTTCGGCTCGCGCCCAGTGTCCGATGCGTCGGAGATGGCCGGAATCAGCTGCACATCTTCCTTGTTCGCCGCCGCAGTCTGCACCACCTTGCCCGCCTCCTGCGAATTCTTGGGACGAGCACCAGGCAAACTGTAGCCCGGAATGTCTTCATCGGCGAAAGACTCTGCAGGCTTACCGCGTCGCAACCTTGGACGATTCGCCTCGCTTGCTCCGCTGTCGGATGTAGCGATCGGTTCTTGGTCTTTCGCCTGATCGCCGGATTTCGTCTCGCTCGTCGACGGATGGTTCGATTTGGAATCGCCCGACTTTGAGTCACTGGGCTTTGACTGGCCATTCGCTGAAGTGTTCTGGGACGAACCAGAATCGGATGCGGGCGAAGAGCTTCCTCTGTTCAATCGTGGAGGCCCATCGTCAGAACTCGAACTTGGCTTCGACGGCTGCGCTGGTGCCGTTTGCTGGCTTGAATCCGATCCGGATGAACTGGGCTTCGTCAAACGTGGCGGCCCATCTCCGGAGCCTGAACTTGGCTGTGAAGGCTGCGATGCCGGCGCGCTACTAGCGGGCGCCGCGGGCTTGTTTGCATTTGGATCCCGAGTCAACCGGGGCGGTGCATCGTCCGTACTGATTCCGGCCGGGGCCTTTTCTGCTTTCTTGGCGGTGACCGGCGGCTCAGTTCCATTTGCTCGCCATACACCGGTTCCAAGCCAGGGCATCGCGGCATTCGGGTTGTTGCTGTGCAGTGCGCTCCCTACCGTGAACAGGCCCAACGAACTGCCAGAGCGGACGCCTTCGTACACAACCCCCGAATCCAACGCCATCGGCACTGGGTCGGCCTTGTATGCGCTTGCATCCCAGAATTTTCCGTTCACCAGAATTGCTACTGGGATGATCGAAGCCTTGCCATTTTTTCCAAGTTGAACAATGCCCAAGGCGCGCGGGCCGGCATCTTTCTTTCGCGGTGCCTTTCGCTCTCCCGGCATAATCTCCGGACGTTCTTCCTGCCCTACGGCCGAAGGAATCGCCGAACCGACCAGGCCCACCAGCAGCACCACTCCAACCACCCGCAACAGAATTCCGCAGTGTAGAATTCTGAACAAAGCTCTCGGGTTACAACTCCTGGTCTTAATCCATTTCCACGTTTGCGGAGAATTTGGCATGAAAGTCAATGATAAGGCTCCCGACTTCACTTTGCAGGATGAGAACGGCGCCGAAGTCGCGCTCAAAGATCTGCGCGGCAAAACGGTAGTTTTGTTCTTCTATCCGCGAGCGAATACCCCCGGTTGAACCATAGAAGCTCGCGGGTTCCGCGACACATATAAACAGATTCAAAAGACGGGCGTCGTGCTGCTTGGCATATCCCCCGATACCCCAAAAGCGCAAAAGAAATTTCAGGAAAAGGAGAATTTACCCTTCACCCTGCTCGCCGACGCCGAAAAGAAGGTCGCCAACGCCTTTGGCGTCATGAAAGAAAAGAACATGTATGGCAAGAAGGTCATGGGCGTTGCCCGGACCACGTTCGTAATCGGCCCCGATGGCAAAATCCAGCACATCTTCGAAAACGTGAAGCCAGACGGTCACGCCGAAGAGGTACTGGAATATCTGAAAGAGTCAGCAAAAGTAAAAGCAACGTAGCGTCGGCGTACCTGCCGGCTGTCGGGGAGGCATATCGCCTCCCCGTTTGTCAGCGAAAACGAACTCTCATTTCTTCCCAACCAGTAAGATCTGATCTGGATGCCGTCCAGAAACTCCGCTCCGAAAATCCGGGCTCTCGATCGCGATTTCTTCGCACGTGATCCTCGCCGCGTAGCGCGCCAGCTTCTGGGAAAGGTCCTGGTCCGCAACGCGAGCGTGCCCCTCACTGCCCGCATCGTAGAAGTGGAAGCCTATCTCGGCAAAGAAGATCCCGCCGCCCACGCCGCTGCCGGACGCACTCTTCGGAACTCCGTCCTGTTCGGCCCACCCGGCCACGCCTACATCTACTTCATCTACGGGAATCACTATTGCCTGAACGTTTCCTGCGAGCCCGAGGGCCAGGCCGGAGGCGTCCTCTTCCGCGCGCTCGAACCTCTGGGAGGAGTTGAAGAAATGGCGCAAGCCCGCGCGATCGAACTCCACGGCCCGAAAGACCTGCGCCTGCTGACCAGCGGTCCCGGCCGCCTCTGCGAAGCTTTTGGCATCACCCGCACTCGCGACAACGATTGCGACCTGGCTTCGGACCAGAGCAGCCTGTGGATCGGCGAAGATGGCTACCGGACCCGAGCTATCACAGCGACTCCGCGGATTGGCATCACCAAAGCTGCAGACATGCCGCTGCGCTATCTGCTCACTGACAACCCATTCGTGTCAGGACCAAAACTCCGCCGCAAGTGACCGGAAACTCAGGCATGTCAACTGGAAGGTCTTCCGCTGCCCTCAAAGGTGCCCGACCATTTAGGTTTCCTTGCCTTCCAACTTCGTGGCCTCTGCAAAATGCCAGAGTACCCCCGCCGGATCGGATATATAGGACACCGTTAGTCAGGGCTCGACACGGGGCCGCGCGGCAGGAGAGACGCCGAACTGCCGAGCTAGGTCTAAGGAACTGATGTACTGCCACCAAGCCTGGACATCGTTGACGAGTACATGCATGACTGTGTTTTCGGCCCACTCTTTCACATAGTGACCCTGGAGAAGAAAAGCGTGGCCTCCTAGGCTTAGTTCCGCGAGCACATCTCCAAGTCTATAAACATGAAAGCCGATCGTTTCATAAAAGCGCAGGCTGGTTTCAAACTCCTTCGCGGGAAGGAAAGGACGGAACGAGCGAATTCCTGGGATGAGATCAGTCACTGAGGCCATAGCCACCTCTTCAAAGCTGGCTGGTGCGGACCGATCAAAGGATATCCGGAGTCGGCCCAGAACGTGTCATCAGTTGAGATGGAATTCAACTTGAAACGACGCGAGAACACCCGCTTGACAGCGGGTGTAGACTGTTCGCCGGGGTTCGGGTCGACCAAAGGCCGCGCCAGTCTTGGCGTTTGCTCTTCCTCGGCACGTTTGTGGGGCAGTCTGTGATGTGGGTGACAATCTTTTGACGCATCCACGGTGCTCTCCCAGTCATCCTACTGTTTGAGGAGTTCCGCGTTTTGCGTTTCGCTGGACCTCAGCCCGTTGTTGCCGTCCTTCTCCTGCTCGGAGCGGCCACGACACAAGCCTTCGCTGCGGAACCCGGAGTCACCGCGGTACCACCTCAATCTCCTTCCTATATCCTCGTCGGCTTTGTGGGGGGCTTCGTTCGGCACAACAATCCGCATCATGGACCGGTTTTTCTGGCAGAGAGAATGCGAAAGTCTGCCCCGAAAAACGCATACGTCCAGGTATTCGAGAACCGTCACCGCAAGGCGGCCTATCGCAGCATCGTCCGCCTCATCGACAAAGACCACAACGGCAATCTCAGCCCCGAAGAAAAATCCAGCGCTCGCATCATCCTCTTCGGCCAAAGCTGGGGCGCGTCCGCAGTCGTACTGCTCGCCCGCGAGCTTGATCGCAGTGATATCCCGGTCCTCCTGACAGTTCAGGTCGACTCGGTCGCAAAACCCTGGCAACACGATGGCGTCATTCCAGACAATGTCCTCGAGGCCGCCAATTTTTACCAGCCGCATGGAATTCTCCACGGACGCAGCGAAATTCATGCGGCCGACGATTCCAAAACCCAGATCCTGGGAAACTACCGCTTCGATTACCACCAGAATCCCGTGCAATGTGATGGCATGTCGTGGTTCGATCGCAGAATTACCCCCGATCACATGCAGAGCGAATGCGATCCGCGCCTTTGGAATCAGGTCGAAAGGCTGGTTCGTCAGCAGCTTGAGCCGCAGCCCGACACGCTGGCCAGAAACCCGTAGCCCGTCGGGAGCAAGACAATAGCTTTAGCCCCTAACCTCTGCCAGTGGGCTTTAGGGGCTAGAAGCTAGGAGCTGGAAGCTTCGTAGAGCGCAACTTTCTCGTCCGAGTGAGGTTCTAATACAGTAGAGAAGGCCGGCGGAGCCCTGCCTCGCCGATCCACCGAATGGGTGGAAGGTATCCCATGAAGAAGTCCGCGTCATTCCAAGTCCTACTCGCGATAACTGCCTTATTAACATTCATTTGCGTACCTGACCCGGCGTTTGCGCAACATGGCGGCGGAGGCCACGGCGGGGGCGGCGGCATGGGTGGAGGCGGCCACTTTGGCGGCGGGGGCGGTGGTTTCCGCGGAGGTGGCGGATCGTACGGTGGCGGATATCGAGGTGGTTACGGCGGAGCCTATGGAGGCGGCTACCGCGGCGGATACAGCGGTGGCTACCACGGCGGCGCAGGTTATTCTCGCGGATACGCAGGACGAGGCTCTTATGGCGGATACGGCTCCCGCAGTTCTGCCTCTTCTCGCGCGTGGTCTTGGGAAGGACACAGCGGCGCCCGCAACACTTCTCCCGGCTGGCACGGTTTTAGCGGAGGTGGATCCGCTCGATCTGGCGGCGCAAATGTTGGTTCCAGGGTGGGCAATACGTCCGCTCGCGCGGGCAGTTCGAATTTCACTTCGCACGCAGCCGATGGCAACTGGCACTCCTTTGGATCGCACACAACATTGGCTTCGAACACCCACACAACCGGAATTTCCTCAGTCAAGCACGCCACAGTCGTAACATCAACCACCGTATGGCACGGTGGTTATTGGGGCGGTCATTGGGGCTACGGATGGGGCTGGGGTCATCCCGGCTGGAACTGGGGTTGGGGCTGGGGTTGGGGTTGCTGCGGTTGGGGTTGGGGATGGGGCGGTTGGGGCATCGGCTTCGGCTGGGGTTGGGGAGGCTGGGGCTGGGGTGCGTGGTCGCCCTTCTGGGCCTGGCCCGGGTACTACTACAACCCATGGCTCTACCCATACAATTCGCCACCTGCCATGGCCTACCCGTATTCGGACGCACCATAGCGTCTGCTCGTAACCTTGGGGATTTTCCACCTTTCGGGGCCTTTGCGAAAAGTGGAATCCCGAAGTTTCAAAGCACCAGATTGTCGATCAACCGAGTCCTGCCCACATAGGCCGCAACCGCTACCAGCGTCCCGCGCGAAATATCGGCTACAGAATCCAGCGTGTCGGGATTCACGATTTCAAAGTAATCCAGCCGAGCGCCGCTTCCCGTGCTGAACTCCTCTCGCCCTGCGGCCACGAGCTTCGATGCATCCGTCTCCCCGCCTTCTGCCAACTTTCGCACCCGCTCCAGCGACCGGTGCAACACAAGTGCCCGCCTTCTCTCGTCCAAACTCAGATAAACATTCCTCGAACTCATCGCCAGTCCATCCGGCTCGCGCACAATCGGACACACTACAATCTCAACTGCTAAATTCAGATCCCGGACCATTCGGCGGATCACCGCTACCTGCGCTGCATCTTTCTGTCCAAAAAAAGCGCGATCCGGCTCAACAATATGAAACAGTTTCGAGACCACGGTCGTGACTCCGCGAAAATGCCCCGGGCGCGACTTCCCGTCCAGCTTTTCGCTCAATCCCTCAACCGTCACCCACGTCGTCGCGCCAGCCGGATACATCTCCTCCACCGACGGTGCAAACACAAAATCCACGCCCTCGCGTTCAAGGAGGTGACAATCCCTCTCGAACGATCGCGGATACTTGGCCAGATCTTCACTCGGCCCAAATTGTGTGGGATTCACAAAGATAGAAACGGCAACAACATCCGAACCAGCGCGAGCAGCCCGCACCAGGGAAAGATGCCCCTCATGCAGCGCACCCATCGTCGGCACAAGCCCGACCCGCTGACCACCGCGCCGCGCCGCACGCGAAGCCGCCCGCATTTCATGAATTGTTTTGAAGATTTTCAAGAAAGTAGTGGAAACTTACCAGGAATGGGTGCCCACTTCTGCCGCGCCTTTTGCGGCAGAAGTGGGGATTTGGATTCTAAGTCGCGGGCACCCATTTCACCTCGATATGGGCCCCCTGCAGCAGCCCGCCCAGGATACCTTTATTCTTCCGAATCGCCACCGCGTCCTGATCCGATCCTCGCGTACTGTTTTCAGTCGCAGCAACCACGCGTCCATACGGCCAGTTCGAAGCGGGCAGCTTCGCCAACTCGGGCAGCAGTTCGGTCGGCTTCAACACAATCTCGGCACTGTCGGCAACGTCGAACAGAGCCACTCCATCCGCGCGCACAATTAAGTACGGATTCCGCCAGTTCTTCATGTCGCGGACGGTATCGTACTTTGTGGAATCGGCGGCGGGTATAGCCTGCAGAATCGCTTGCGGATCAGGCGTCTGCTGCTCCGGCTGTTTGGTACAGCCGGTGAGCATCATGGCCAGAATCACCAGACAAAGCGCGCGCAAAGAAATCACTACCGATAGTACCCCGCCACAGGAACATCGCTCTTCACCGCCCACACCAGAGCGACAATCCATCCAATGATGCTCCAACCTAGAAATAGGTTGAGCAGAAAAATCGCCAGGATGTCGCGCTTGCTCCGCGCCAATGCAATGATTGACGGCAGGAAGTACATCACAAAGCCGAAACCGAAAAATGGGAAGAAGAAAAACGCTGGAAGACCCATGGCCACCTCCCTATAGCCGTTCAAGCCAACATAAGATTATACGGAAAACGAAGGCCGAAGGTTCCCTGGCGCGGGCGCCCCCGCCCGCGGATTTTCACTCTAGACCCCTATATCCGCGTCCCACCGCGTGCAGGCGCGGAAAAGAAGTCACCTGCCCATGGCCCGTTTTCGCGCCAGCACCGTATCCAGCGCAGCCTTCGTCTCCATCGGCAAATGGTACGACTCCTCATCGGACGGGTACTGGTGTGACTTCACATCCGCCCGGTACGCCTGCACTGCCTGCGTGATTAGCGCAGCGGCATCTCCGTACCGCCGCACGAATTTCGCTGCACTGTGGAACGTCAAGTTCACCAGATCGTGAAATACCAATACCTGCCCATCGCACTCCGGCCCTGCGCCAATTCCGATCGTCGGCGTGCTCACTTCGTTCGTGATCATCGCCGCCACCTCACGCGGAATTCCTTCCAGGAACAGGCACGCGACTCCCGCGCGATCCAGCGCCACTGCATCGCGCATCAGCTGCTCGATGGCCCCAAGGTTCTTCCCTTGGACCTTGTATCCGCCCATCACGTTCACCGACTGGGGGGTGAGCCCAATGTGCCCGGCAACCGGAATCTCCGCATCGATAATGCGCCGAATCAGCTCAGCGCGCCGTTCGCCCCCTTCCAGCTTCACGACTTCAGCGCCGCCTTCTTTTACAAATCGCGCAGCATTCAGGACGGCGTCTTTAGCATCGACTTGGTACGAGCCGTACGGCATGTCAGCGATGAGCAATGCATTCTTCACGCCACGCCGCACTGCTTTCACGTGATGCAGCATCTCGTCCATCGTGACCGAGAGCGTGTTCTCGTAGCCCAGCATGGTTTGCGCCAGAGAATCCCCCACCAGCACCATCTCGATGCCGGCCTCGTCGACCAGGCGCGCGGTCGCGTAGTCATAGGCGGTCAAACAACTAATGGGTTCGTGATGGAGTTTCTGGTCCCCCAGGGATGCGGTAGTGATTTTCCGACCGCGGCGGTCGAAGGCTCCGCCGATCGGGGTAATGCTCATGATGTCCTCCAGTGCCCCTCCGCCTCTGGCGGATAGAGCCTGTGCACGCATGTGGCGTCTACATATTGGATGACGCTCCCGGTATTCTAGCTGCACTCAGGAACAGCTGGCTACTTTTGTTTTCCTTTTTGTTTCATTGGTTTAGGAGACAGAGAAACTCGGATCGACAGCGAATTTCGTAGGGATAACAATGCCCCTCCTCCACAGGGTAAGACGACATGCCGATAAAGCTCCGGCTTACTCTCTGCTCAACACCAGCACCGAATAATCCCCGAGCAGAATCGTCGCGCTATAGGGTTGACCCGCGTACGGACTCTTGATCGGAGTGACCGGACCAGTCGGCCCAACATTGCCAAAATCGCTGCTGTACACCGTACTGTCGCTGTTGAATAAAACGTGCCAAGTCCCGCCGTAGGGCAGACCGATCTTGTAGCCGCCGCTGAAGACCGTTCCACTCAGATTCGCGACCACGATGACGTCGTCCACTCCAGCCGCACTCTTTCTGTATCGGTCATAGACCAGAACGTCACTCGTCTTGTCCTGCTGGTAGATGTTCAGGTCCGGATCGGAAAGTCCAGGAGAAATTCCCCCTGCATCCGTCCGCAAACTCACCAGATCGGTATAGAGTTGCACAATCCCCGCCCAGGTCTGCGCATTCGTCCAATCGAGAGTGGTTTTGTTGTCGAGCCAGCTGGGGTCAAGGAATTCGTCGCCCTGAAAAATCATCGGAATTTCTGGGGAAGTAAACAGAATTCCCGCCGCGAGTGTAGCCTTCTTCCGAGCCGTGCGGCTCGTAGGATTCATCGGATCCACAAGTTGGTACAACCGCGAGTTGGCCGTGGTCAACTCATTGTGCGACTCGACATACGCAACGCTTTGCAAATAATCGTTGTTGAATGTCGAGGTCATCCCGGAGACAACGTCCGCCAATTTAATTGCAGAAGCCGGAAAATCTTTCCGCACAAAATATCCAAGCGTCGCGTTCCATTGCGAGTCGAACCCAAGCCCACTGCTCGAGACTGCGATCGTATCCAACGACTGCTTCTGGCTGAATGAAAGGTCCTCGGCGATCTTGAACGACTGCGGCCAGGTCGTATTCACCGTCCGTAGCAAGTTGATACCTCCCGAAAGGTAAACGCCCGGCTTGCCCGTATTCGGATTTTTTCCGAAACCCCCACTCCACGCGTTGTAGATGTTCGAAATCGAATCCCAACGCAACCCGTCCGCGTGGTATTCGTCAAACCACATCGCAATTTGACCGATGATATAGTCCTTCACGACCGTATATCCGTAGTCCGGACGCGGTCCCCAAGGCGAGTCGTAACGATCGCCCGATGCAGTCAGGTCATCGTAAAAATAAATCCCGCCGGGATACGTCGTCGTATGCCACCCATCGAAGTCGAACGCTCCCGTATCGAACGGTCCCCAATGGTTATGCACCACGTCAAGAATCACCGCGAGTCCTCGCTGATGACATGCATCGACAAACGCCTTGAGATTATCCGGTCCGCCATATTGATCGTTATCGGCCGCATACTGATCTGTCGGCCCATAAGGATTCCCGCGAATTCCATCAAACTGCGTTACCGGCAATAGTTCGACAGCATTGAATCCCATGCCCGAGATCTCGCCGAGTTTTTCAATCGAAGACTGGAACGTGCCCCAGCCCGACTGTCCCGCATTGAACTGTCCCGTATCCATCTCATAGATCACCAACTTGTTCAGCGCGGGAGGAGTGAAATTCTGATCGCGCCATCGGTACGCGGTCGGATCGTAAGTAATGCTATGGCCGTTGTGCCCCGAAGTGACCATCCGCGCGTTAGGATCGCGCCGCGTCACGGTTCCAAATCCGGGTGTCGTAATCACGTAATCGTACTTCTGATTCACACCAAGGCCAGGCACATCAAGACACCAATATCCGGAACTCCCCTGCGAGACCAGCGCCGCAGACCGGCCAGAAGTTGGATCCTTGACGCTCACAGCCGAAGCATGAGGAGCCCACACCCGAAACGAAACTCCGTGATAAGGTCCGCCGGAAGGATAAGGAATCGACCCAACTCCATTGCCGGCATGCGGACACTGAGCAATGGACACGGCGGATAACACGGTGGAGAAAAAGAGAATGAAGATAAATTTCAATTTAGATACCCCAGGAGTCCTAAACGCTGGATTCGAACGAGGGAGGAGAACTGCGAATCCACATTTTACTATGCAGACGATACGCGGAAGTTCCGAAACACTAGCCCCTGACTCCTGGCCCTGCTTCTAAGCGCTCGCCGCTTCCTGCCCGCCTAACGGCAAGAAGTACTGCGTGCCCTTGATCGGCTCGCTCACTTTCCGCAGCAGTTCCTGCAGATCTTCATTGCGATCGACGAAATCAATCTCCGACGTATTCACGATCAGCAAATCCGACGACGTGTAGTGAAAAAAGAAGTGCTCATATGCCTTTACCACTTCTTCCAAATACTCCTCGTTCACTGCCTTCTCGCCCGGAGCATTCTTCTTCTTCAGACGCTTCTTCAGCACCTCAGGCGTCGCCTGCAAATAAATCACGAGATCCGGCGTCGGCAACTGATCGCGAAAGTGGTTGTAGTAACGATTGTAGGTATCGAGTTCCTGATCCGTCAGATTCAGGCAGGCAAACAGCTTGTCTTTTTCGAAGATAAAATCCGCAACGACTGTCTTGTTCGATTTCGCACCGAGATCAAGCGTCTGCAACTGCTCGAATCGCCGCACCAGAAACGAAAGCTGCGCCTGAAACGCCGCCCCGCGCTCGCCGTCGTAAAAGGCGCCCAGAAACGGATTCGCCTCGGGCTCCATCACCCGCTGCGCATTCAGCCGCTCCGCCAGAATGCCCGCCAGCGTGCTCTTTCCAACTCGGATCGGGCCTTCTACTGCAATGTACCGGGGAAGCTCAAAAAGATTGGCCATGGACTCGCGAACTCAACTCGGAAACGGCAGGATATCTCGGATGCGCCTCACTGACAATTGCGCGATGAGTTAACAGCCGAAACATCGCTCACCTGCTACTGTGCAACTCGTCTAATCCCGTTCGAGAGGGGCAAATGAAAAACATTCGTCTGTTCACTATGCTTCTGTTTTTCTTCGGGCTTTACGCACAAGGCCAGACAGGATCGTCCCCTGCCGACCTGATACATGCGAGCCTCACCGCCATGGGCGGGGAAGAAAAAATCCGCGCCCTCCACACAGTCCACTTTGAAGCGTCCCTGATCCGCAACGAACTCGAAGAATCTGAGCGCCCCGAGGGCCCATACATCCTCGAGAACGATCAGGTCGAAGAATGGCGTGATCTCGCACAGAAGGCCTGGAAGAACACGACCAAGCTTCATGGCGCCATGCAACCGGAGTTCGTGATCACCTCGATCGTCTCGAATGGCGCGGCATCGCTCGCATACAACGGACAAGCAGGTCCAGCTTCCGGCCAGCAACTGCAACTGGCGGACGAAGCCCTCACGCTAAACCCTGAACGTGTTCTTCTCACCGCTCTCAGCAGTCCTGACCTGCGGCGCCTGCCCGATCTCACGCTGCAGGGCGTCGCCCACCATGCTGTTCAATTCACCTGGCATTCACTGCCGGTTCGAATCTACTTGAATGCCGATACAGACCTTCCCACAGCGGTTGAGTGGGAGTCCGCTTATCCGTCCGATATGTTCTGGAGCATCTGGGGCGACGTCACTTCTCGCGTGTATTACTCGTTCTGGTGGCTCCAGAACGGTATCCACTATCCGTTGCAGGCCGACCTCTTTCGCAACGGCATGCCGGCGCAAACGATCACCATCACCAAAATTGATTTCAACGGATCCTTGCCCACCGACACATTCGCAATCCCGGCTGAAGTGCGGGAAGCCTTTCTGCCCCGCGCCACTAAGACCGCTGACGATCGCACGCCAGCCAAGACCGTAACCGACCTCGCTCCAGGCATCGTTTTCATCCCAGGTCCGTGGAACACCACGCTCGTGCGTCAGGACGACGGCCTCATCGTGCTGGAAGCTCCCATCTCTTCGGGATATTCCGCCAAGGTACTGGACTTCGCACAAACCAGGTTCCCGGGAGTTCCCGTCAAAGCCGTGATCACCACTTCGGATTCCTGGCCGCACATCGGTGGCGTTCGCGAGTACGTAGCGAACGGAACTCCTGTCTACGTGCTCGACCGCACCGTTCCTCTGATCAAGCGATTCTTGAGCGCCCCTCGCACCCGATATCCCGACAGCCTTGCAAAACATCCTCGCAAAGCGGATTTCCGTCGCGTGTCTTCAAAGACTGTGATCGGCTCCGGGCCGAATCGAATCGAAATCTATCCCATTCATGGCGAGACCAGCGAACGTCAAATGATGGTGTACTTTCCTGAGCAGAGGCTGCTTTACGGCAGCGATCCGTTCCAGGAACTCGATGGCACTTTCTTTTTTCCTCAGACCGTTTCCGAACTTGAGAACGCGGTCGAGCGCGAACATCTCTCCGTCGACCGCTTCTTCATGATGCACATCGAAGTCACTCCTTGGTCGAAAGCTCTGGAGGCCGTCAAGCAAGCCTCAAATTAACCGCGGCCGTTCTCCACGAAATGCCACGCCGGCACCGTGGAACTGCATTTACAATCCGTGTGGCAATGCTCGTTGAGTTCGGAACGATCGCCGCAGGAGTCACAGCCGTCGCCGCTGGCTATCAATCCATGGCTCCCACCGGCCAGTGGTACGGACGCACATTCACAGGCCTCCCGAGCGGCAACCAGCAACTCGCCCTCACCTACGACGATGGCCCTAATGATCCGCACACATTTCGCTTGCTGGAAGTTCTGGCAAAGCACAATGCCCACGCGACATTTTTCGTCATCGGCCGCTACGTTCAACGATGCCCCGACGTCGTTCGCGAAATTGCCAAGGCCCAACACGCGATCGGGAATCACACCTTTACTCATCCACTGCTGACTCTGAAAAGCTCAGACGAAATCCGCAACGAACTCCAGACTTGCCACGCAGCCATTCAAGATGCCGTCGGCGACCACTCCAATCTCTTTCGCCCACCTTTCGGTGGACGCCGCCCCGCCGTCCTTCGCATCGCGCGCGAACTCGGCCTCGAGCCAATCATGTGGAACATCACTGGCTATGACTGGAATGCCCCGCCGGCCGAAGTGATCGAAAGAAAAGTTTCAGGCAAAATTCGCGGAGGCAACGTAATCCTGCTCCACGACGGCGGTCATCTCCAGATGGGCGCCGACCGCAGCCAAACTGTAATCGCGACTGATCATCTCCTGACGCGCTACAAAGCCGAGGGATACAAGTTCGTAACAATCCCAGAAATGATGATAAGTCTGAAGTTTTCGACAAGCGTAAAGTGATGGGTGAATGGGTGCCCCATTTCTGCCGCGCCTTCTGCGGCAGAAGTGGGGATTTTGTCAAGCCAAGGAGCAGCCCGAATGAAGCGCGCCCTTTTTTTCCTTCTATCCACAACACTCTTCGCCACCGCTCAAACCAAAGCCCTCTTCTATATGACCGACAACCCGAACTCAGTCCAGTCCTTCCTGCAACACGCCGACAAGGTCGACATCCTCGTCCCCGCCTGGTACTCAACCGACGGCAACGGCCTGGTCTGGGGCGGTCCCAATCCCGCGGTGATGAAAAGCGCCGCAGACCAGCACGTCCCAGTCATGCCGATCGTTGCCTTGATGCACCAGCTTGATCTGCACAAATTGCTCACCACGCAGTCAGCCAAGTCGGCATTTATCGACACGCTCGTGAGCGAGTCAAAAAAGAACGGATACTCCGGCTTTCAAATCGATTTTGAGAATGTGAATTGGACTGATAAGGACCTACTCTCCGCCCTCGTCGCCGAAACTGCATCGGTCCTCCATCGCGAGCATCTCCAACTCACAATCGCCACCGTCCCTAACGCCCCCGGCTTCCCTGGCAAGAGCAACTACTCGCACTGGCTCTACGCGAACTGGCGTGGCTCCTTCGACCTCAAAGCTCTTGCCCAATCCGCCGACCTGATCTGCCTCATGACCTACGATCAGAACACCCGCTGGACCATGCCCGGCCCCGTCGCCGGATATCCATGGACCGTCGACAACGTCAACTACGCGCTGCAGTTCGTCCCCAAAGAAAAATTGTCGATGGGCATTCCCCTCTACGGATATCACTGGTTCGCCGGAGATCCCGGCAAGGAAGAAAAGCCAAATCCCACCGCGGAATATATCGGCCAGGAGCAAGTCGAGCAGTACACCAATGCCTACCATCCCCAAGTGCAATGGGACGCCACCGACCGCGTCTCCTGGTTTTATTTCTATCGCGACGACATGCGCGACTGGGTCTTCTACACCGACAAGCGCGGCTTCCAGGAACGCCTCAACCTCGTCCGCGAAAAAGGCCTGCAAGGCTTCTGTTCCTGGGTTTTAGGAACCGAAGACCCGGAAATCTGGTCCCTGCTCCCCTCGCATAAATAGAAATGAAATTGGAATGGGTGCCCCATTTCTCGCGTGCCGTTTGCGCGAGAAGTGGGGTTTTGATTTCGTGTGGATAGAAAATGCCACGTCCGCGAGGAAGCCGAGAAAACTCCGTGCCTCAGTGCCTCTGTGGTGAAGACTACGAGCGCATCGCCCCCAACGCCAGCTTCGCCGCCTCAATCGTCCGTTGCACATCATCCTCAGTATGCGTCGAGCCTAAAAACATCGCCTCATACTGCGATGGCGGCAAATACACTCCGCGATCCAGCATCTCTCTAAAAAATTTCCCGAATGCCTCGGTATTCGATTTTGCCGCCGAATCCCAATCCGTCACTGGACCATCCTGGAAGAACCACGTAAACATCGATCCCACGCGATTCGCGCAGAGCGGCACACCTGCTTCCTTCCCAGCTGCCAGAACTCCCTCCACCAACTGTCCACTCAATTTGTCAATCCGCGGATAAATCTCCGCCTTACGATCTCTCAACTGCTTCAGCATCGCGCATCCGGCCGCCATCGCCAGCGGATTCCCCGACAGCGTGCCCGCCTGATACATCGGGCCCACTGGCGCCACCATATCCATGATTTCGTTCGCCCCGCCATACCCGCCAACCGGCAATCCGCCGCCAATGATCTTTCCCATCGTCGTTAGGTCCGGCTTGATGTTGTACAGCTCCTGCGCACCGCCGAACGCTACGCGAAATCCGGTCATCACTTCATCGAAAATCAGCACCGAGTGTTCACGCTCCGTGATCAGCCGCAGCCCTACGAGATAATCATCCGCCGCCGGAACACACCCCATGTTGCCGACGACCGGCTCGACGATCACGCACGCAATCTGATGTTTGTATTTCTGAAACGCATGCTCGACCACCGACAGATTGTTGAATGGCAGCGCGATCGTGAACATGGTGAATTCTTCCGGAACCCCCGCCGATCCCGGGATCCCGAGCGTCGCCACTCCCGAACCCGCCTTCACCAGTAAGCAATCCGCATGTCCGTGATAGCAGCCCTCAAACTTGATGATGTATTTCCGTTTCGTGTACGCCCGCGCCAGCCGGATCGCCGACATCGTCGCTTCGGTCCCGGAACTCACGAAACGTACCTTCTGCATATCCGGAAACGCGCTGATCACCAACTCCGCAAGGTCGGCCTCGGATGGTGTCGACGCTCCAAAGCTCGTTCCATTGCACGCCGCTGACACAATCGCATCGAGCACATTCGGCTCCGCGTGACCAAGAATCAGAGGCCCCCACGATCCGATGTAATCGATGTATTCGTTCTCGTCGGCGTCCCAAATATGCGATCCCTTGCCGCGCACAATAAATGGCGCATCGCCTCCGACCGAGCGAAACGCTCGCACCGGCGAATTCACGCCCCCTGGGATCATGCTCTCGGCACGCTGCTGCAGCCGCCGTGATTGTTCTGTCTTTCGTGAAGTAGTAGCAGGCATTCAATCCTCTCGACACAGAGAAGATAATCTCAAAGCAGAAAAGAAAACTTGTCATCCTGAGGCGCCGCTTTTGGCGCCGAAGGACCCGGGCGAGCTGCGCGTTTCTCGGAGCCTGCCCTGCGAGAGCGACAGCGACCGAAGGGTGCGTTTAGCTCATTTCCTTATAGAACTGGGACGCAAGCAACCGTTTACTATACCAGCGCCCACCAACCCGAATTCACCAGATATTCATCATTCTGCAATCGCTTTGCAACATCCCGGCGGTACCGTAGGGTCATCAAGTTGCCCTTCTAACCGGGAGGGTTTGAGGGACAGTCTCGGGGGCTCCGGACTGTCCTCTTTGTTCTGGCTCACACAGGTCCGCAGCCCGTGTGGGCCACAAGTTTTTTCGTAGTACCGATACTCTGGATGTCGATGGGTGTCCCATTTCTGCCGCGCCTTTTGCGGCAGAAGTGGGGTCTTTGACTTATGTTGTCATTCCGACGACTCGCGAAGCGAGGACGGAGGAATCTGCTTCCTCCCACCCACATCGATGCTGCAGAGATCCTGTTAAACGCACGCTCGCAGCATTAACCACGCTTAACTCTCCCTCGGTATAATTCCCCCATGATCACCGTCTCCAAGGAGGACTATCTCAAGTCCATCCTCGAAGCCGAAACCGAAGGCGAAACGGTGATCTCCGCTCGTCTCGCGCACTTGCTGAAAGTTTCTCCACCGGCCGTGACAATGGCACTTCGTCGCCTTAGGAAAGACGGGCTCGTCCGCGTCGGCGGCTCCGGCGAGGTCAGCCTCACGTCCGCCGGACGTCAGATCGCCCGTAAGCTCATCCTTCGTCATCACCTGATCGAGCGCATGTTGTCCGAGATGTTCGGCATGGAATGGTGGAAGGTTCACGACGAAGCCGAGCGCCTCGAGCACGCTGTCTCGCCTGACTTCGAAGCAAAGCTCCTGGCAAAATTAGGCTCTGCCGGAGCGTGCCCGCATGGCAATCTCAGCGAAATGGAAAGCTCCGCCAGTCGCCGTCGCCGCGGCCTCGTCCTTCTCGCCGACGCCGATCTCGACACCAACTACACCGTAAGCGGAATCTACGAACGCGACCGCGGGCTTCTCGAATTTCTCGAGCATCGCGGCATCCGTCCCGGCGCAAAATTGAAAGTGCAGGAGCGCAACTACGATCAAACCCTGACGCTCACAACGCCAGGGGGTACGGTCTCCCTGGGCCCAGCCGCCTCCGAGAAGGTCTGGCTCACCGCATCAAAAGCGAAGCACTGAAAAAGCACGGCTGGGTGTTGCCTTTTGTTGCAACGATCTTTCGTAGTAGCTGCTTCACGTCGATACGTAGGAAAGGAGACTGATCGGAGATGGGAACAAGGCGAAGACTTGAGTCTTGTTGAATTCAAGGCCGTAGAATACGAAGGCTCGAAAAGGGTAGTGGCGAGCGAAGAAATCAAAGCACAGATTCTCAAGACCGGAATTCGCAAACTAGAGCGCTCTACAGGTGGCAGCCATCACGCGTTTGACCGAATCTTGAAGGGAGAAAACGTTCGCCGCAAGACTCTTGCCGAGATCGTGCGACAGGTTCAATCTAAGAACAACAACGGGCTTGATTCTGGCGCTTTGCAATGAGGAGTTCACTGGATGCGCCATACAAATGTTCTTCGGGACTTTCTTCAAGACCTCGCCTATACCGCACGAATATTGAAGAATGCTCCGACGTACAGTGTCATTGTTATCCTAACGATTGCCCTCGGCACTGGTGCCACAACCGCGATTTTCAGCGTCGTAAACGCAGTGCTTCTTAGACCGCTACCTCACAAGGACTCCAATCGTCTGGTCCTGTCCGACTATCCGATTTCTAATGCCGATTTCTTCGACTTGCGTGATGGAAGCAAGTCTGCATTCGATGATTTGGCTGCCCTGATGGTTTTCCGCGCTATCGCGCCTCATGAGGACGGCAGTGCCGAACGCATTGGGAAAGGTCAAGTCACAACTAACTTCTTTCGGATGCTGGGTGCTCACGTCGTTGTAGGGCGCGATTTCAACGAGCCCGATGGCGTATCGAACGGTCCACCCCCGCCACCATTTCCGCCAGCGGAGGGATCGGTTGCCATTCTTAGCTACGATTATTTCCAGCGTCGATATGGTGCTGACCGGAACATCATTGGTCGCAGATTGCTTGCTAACACTGGCTCCGGTCCGGAAATCGTGGGAGTATTGAGCCCCGACTTCAAAGTGGTGCTACCTACAGATGTCACTTCAGAGCGCAGTGTAGACGTCTGGATTCCGAATGACCGAGGCTACGACGAAGAACATCGTGGCGATCTCATGCTGTACGTCGTCGGTCGCTTGAAGCCAGAGATCACCGTGACTCAAGCACAGTCACAAGTGGATCGAATTACCGAGATGTGGGGACACGATGGTCCCAAGGTTCGGTTTTTCTCGTGGCGTAAGTTGCTCGTCAATGAAGTGCGGCCTACTCTACTTACTCTCATGGCAGCCGTTGTTCTTCTCTTTCTCGTAGCGTGTGCCAACACGGGAAACCTCATGCTTGTACGTACCTTTTCACGCGAGCGGGAATTCGCGATACGTACAGCCCTCGGTGCCCGTAGAGGACGCCTGACACGCCAAATGCTTACTGAGGCGCTCTTACTTTGCAGTTTGGGTACGTTCTTAGGGATTGTCCTTGCTTCGGTGGGTATTCATACTTTGATTGAGGCCGCTCCCTCTAATCTTCCACGTATGGACTCCACGTCCGTAGATTGGCGCGTTATCTTGTTCTCTGGATTTTGCGGCATTTTCGGGTCTGCACTAGTGGGAATGCTACCTAGCTCGTATTTCGCTCGCTCTCGACTTATGCAGACTCTGCGCAGTTCTGGAAGAAGTAGGCAGTTGTCCGCAACTGGATTCGTCCGATCTGGAGTCGTGATTGCAGAGATCGCAGTAGCATTCGTCTTGTTGCTGGGGTCAGGACTCATGTTTCGCAGCTTTGTGCAGTTGCTGCATGTCAGTCCCGGATACGATCCCCAGGGGCTCCTCACGTTTCTCACAATTGGAAATGCTAAGGACGTTCCGGACGAGCAGCGAATCTCCTTCTTACGCAACCTAGAGGATCGCCTACGCTCGATTCCAGGAGTCCAGAGCGTTGGCGGTGCCACAGGACTTCCTCTACATGTCGTAGGACCTCCGGATGGTATCCAATGGTCCGCCGAACAGATTCCCGCAGATCCAAACCGCAGAGTCGATCTTGAAACTGTGTTACCTGGATACTTCGAGGCCCTACATTCACGCGTTCTGGAAGGCCGTACCTTCTCTGAAGCGGACAATGCCAATGGACAAGGCCTAGCGGTGATAGACCAATCCCTCGCCCGAAATGCCTTTCCGAATCAGTCTGCTGTCGATCGACGCATTTGTGTTTACATTCCTGATCCGACGTGGCTTCGAATAATCGGAGTTGTCGAACACCAGCGATTACACACGCTCGCCCACACTGGACCCGAGCAAATTTTTGTAACAGATGGGTTCTCGGGAATCGGCATATCGCGTCAGTGGGCGCTGAGGACGGCCGGCGACCCGGAAAAATACGCCTCACTCGTCCGCTCGGAGATTGCGAAGTTTGCGCCGGGACGCTTGGCAATTACGGAGATGCAAACTATGAACGCGACGACCAAGAGTGAACAAACTGGGACGCGTTTTAGTGCCGTACTGATCGGACTGTTCGCTGTGGTTGCTGCATTCCTGTCAGTCGTCGGACTTTACGGTGTCGTTTCAAGCACCGTCCGCCAACGTACAGCGGAAATTGGACTTCGGATCGCGTTTGGTGCTGAGCCCAGTAGCGTTGTCCGACTGATGATTGGACAAGGGTTGATTCTTGGCACAATCGGCATCGGAATCGGTCTATTAGCATCCTTCTGGCTCACAAGCTTTATGAGCAGCATGCTAGTAGGAATTCATCCTACCGACTCCACAACGTACACTCTCGTGTCTGCTTCGTTTCTCCTCGTGAGCGTCATAGCTTGTTGGGTACCCGCGAGACGTGCTGGAGTCATAAATCCTCTCGCAGCTTTGCATGAAGACTAGAGGCGCAAGGCTCGCTTTCCACAGACGGAGGTGTGGCAGTCTTGCCGTTCCTTCCTTCCACCCCCACGTTTGTTTGAC
>Ga0335085_10002004_pt1 | contig 39738 bp, 40 predicted proteins | sample Lox_Sample_45_FD_206712 | JGI IMG/M metagenome (GOLD analysis project Ga0335085, IMG submission 206712) | Soil microbial communities from Loxahatchee National Wildlife Refuge, Florida, United States - Lox_Sample_4.5 | ecosystem: Environmental > Terrestrial > Soil > Wetlands | place: USA...
CGCTGGTGCATCCCGATCACCTCGAGCGCTTCCGCGAGCGCGTGGGCGGGCTCGCGCGGGGCCCGGGCAGCGTGGCGCTCGAGGAGCGCAGGCTGCGCCGGCCCGACGGCACCGACCTGACCGTCGAAACCGCGAGCGTGTCGTACCTCGCGCACGGCCGTCTCGTGATCCAGTCGGTCGTGCGCGACGTGACCGAGCAGCGCAGGGCGAGCGAGGCGCTGGCCGAGCGCGAGCAGCGCTTCCGCGACGTGGTCGAGGCCTCGGGCGAATACGTCTGGGAAACCGACGCCGAGTGGCGCTACACCTACCTGTCGTCGCGCGCCGAGGGCGTGCTCGGCTACATGCGCGAGGAGCTGCTCGGGCGCAAGCCGCGCGACTTCATGCCGCTCGGCGAGGCGCGCGCGCTCGACGCCTGGTTCGAGCGCAACTCGAGCACGGGCGAGCCGTTCCGCGACCTCGTGCACCGCTCGATCGCGAAGTCGGGCAAGGTGATCTGGCAGCAGGTGAGCGGCATGCCGGTGCGCGACGCGGCCGGGCGGCTCGTCGGCTACCGCGGCACCGGGGCCGACATCACGGCGCGCAAGCAGGCCGAGGAGCGCATCCAGTACCTCGCCACGCGCGACGCGCTCACCGGGCTGCCGAACCGCACGCTGCTCGCCGACCGCGCGGGGCAGGCGATCCTCGCCGCCGCGCGCAGCCGCGGCATGCTCGCGGTGCTGCTGATCGACCTCGACCGCTTCAAGCTGGTGAACGACTCGCTCGGGCACCGCACCGGCGACGCGCTGCTGCGCGCGGTCGCCGAGCGGCTGCAGAACACCCTGCGCCGCGACGACACCCTGGCGCGCCTGGGCGGCGACGAGTTCGTGCTGCTGTGGGACGGGCTGCGGACCGCACAGGACGCGGCGCTCGTCGCGCAGCGCGTGCAGGGCATCCTGCAGCGCCCGTTCACGGTCGACGAGCGGGCGCTGAACGTCACCGCCTCGATCGGCATCGCCATCTATCCCGAGGACGGGCGCGACTTCAGCGAGCTGCTGAAGAACGCCGACACCGCGCTCTACGACGCGAAGGACGCCGGCCGCAACGGCTTCCGCTTCTTCTCGCCGGCGCTGCACACGCGCGCCGTGGAGCGCCTCGCGCTCGAGAGCGACCTGCGCGGCGCGCTCGCGCGCGGCGAGCTGCAGCTGCGCTGGCAGCCGGTGGTGCGCGACGACGCCGTGGTCGGCGCCGAGGCGCTGGTGCGCTGGAACCACCCGCAGCGCGGGCTGCTCGGCGCCGACGACTTCATCCCGCAGGCCGAGGAGAGCGGGCTGATCCGCGCGATCGGCGAATGGACGCTCGAGCGCGCGCTGTCGCAGATCGGCGCCTGGCAGCGCAGCCTGCCGGGCGAGCCGTGGTTCGCGCTGAACGTGTCGGCGCTCGAGCTCGCGCAGGGCGAGGCCTACGTCGTGCGCCTGCGCGAGGCGCTGGTCGCGCACCGCGTGCCCGCGGCGCGCCTCGAGCTCGAGGTCACCGAGCGCGTGCTGATGCAGAACCTGCCCGAGACCGTGGATACGCTGCGCCGCATCGGCGCGCTCGGCGTGCGCCTCGCGATCGACGATTTCGGCACCGGCTATTCCAGCCTCGCCTACCTGCGGCGCCTGCCGATCGACAAGCTGAAGATCGACCGCGGGTTCCTGAAGGAGCTCGACTCGAGCCAGGGCGACGCGATGATCGTCGAGACCATCGCCGCGATGGCGCGCGGGCTCGGCCTGCACGTCGCCGCCGAGGGCGTCGAGACCGAGGCGCAGCGCCGCCGCCTGCAGGCCGTCGGCTGCGAGGAGTGGCAGGGGCACCTGTTCAGCGAGCCGCTCGACGCCGCGGGGTTCGAGCGCGTCGCGCTGGGCGAGCGCAAGGCGCGCTCGGCCTGACGGTTTCGCCTCAGTCGGCGGGCGAGAGCAGCGTGCGCCGCAGCTCGGGATTCTCGAGGTCGAAGTTCGAGTAGCGCGCCGCCAGGTCCTTCGCCAGCACGATCAGGTTGTGGTGGAACGCGATGCTGGCGATGCCGGGGTCGAGCCGCCCCGGCGGCGCGGGATCGAGGAATTCGGGCAGGTTCACGCTGTCGGCGAGCTCCTTGAACCAGCGCATGCACGAGCTCTCGTAGCCGGGAGTGCCGAGCGAGCCCCCGCCATAGTGGGGCCAGTAGGACGTCTGCACGTCCTCGACGATGTAGGTGCCGCCGTCCTTCAGGTGCGGCCAGAGCAGGCCGAAGGTCCGGATCTGGTGCGCGTTGATGTGGCTGCCGTCGTCGACGATGAAGTCGAAGGGCCCGTGCTCGCGCGCGATCGCGCCCAGGCGTGCGCCGTCGATCTGCGAGCACTGGAACACCTGCACGCGGCCGGCCGTCAGCTCGGTCTTGTCCTCGACGTCGATGGCGTAGATGCGCCCGCGGCGGAAGTAGCTCTCCCACATGCGCAGCGACGCGCCGCCGAGGCTCGCCTTCCAGCCGCCGACCCCGACCTCGAGCAGCCGGACCCGCCGCCCGCGGTGCGCGCGCATCAGGGAGTCGTAGACCGGCGTGTAGTCGTGGTCGCCGAACTTGTCGGTGCCGTAGAGCGCGGCGAGCAGGTCCAGGTCCGCGCGCACCCAGCCCGCGACGCGCCCCGCGCGCTGCAGGTGCCGGTCGAGCGGCGTGCCCGCGCCGAGATTCAGGCGCAGGTTGGCGACGAGGCGGGCAAGGCGGCTCGGCATGCGGGCGGGGCGGGTCCGCCGATCTTACACTGCCGTCGCGGGGGCCTCGACTTCGAAGCGGGCGATCGATTATCGTGCCGAACGCCGCGCGGGTGCGCGCGGGCGCCGGCCGATGCGATTGCTCTTCGTCAAGACCTCGTCCCTGGGCGACGTCATTCACCAGCTGCCCGCCGTCACCGACGCGCGGCGCGCGCTGCCGCACGCGCGGATCGACTGGGTGGTGGAGGAGGGCTTCGCGGACATCCCGGCGCTGCACCCGGGCGTCGCCGACGTGATCCCCGTCGCCGTGCGCCGCTGGCGCATGGCGCCCGCCGCGGCGCGCACCTGGCGCGAGATCGCGGCCTTCCGCGAGCGCGTGCGGCGCGAGCCCTACGAGGCGGTCATCGATTCCCAGGGGCTGCTGAAGAGCGCGCTGCTCGCGGCGGCCGCGAGCGGGCCGCGCCACGGCTACGACCGCTCGAGCGCGCGCGAGCCGCTCGCGTCGCTGCTCTACGACCGTCGCCACCGCGTGGACCGCGGGCTGCACGCGATCGAGCGCAACCGGCGACTCGCCGCGGCGGCGCTGGGCTACGAGCTTCAGGGCGGTCCCGACTACGGCGTGGCCCGGCCGCGCGAGGCCTCGGCGCCGCGCGCCGCGGCGCTGCTCACCGCGAGCTCGCGCGCGTCGAAGCTCTGGCCGGAGCCGCGCTGGATCGAGCTCGGGCGCGCGCTGCGCGAGCTCGGGCTCGAAGCCGTGCTGCCGGCCGGAAGCGAGGCCGAGCGGGCGCGCGCGTCGCGCATCGCGTCGGAAATTCCCGGCGCCCGCGTGGCGCCGCCGTCGTCGCTCGCCGCGCTGGCGGGGCTGCTCGCCGGCTGCGAGCTCGTGGTCGGCGTCGATACCGGCCTCACGCACCTCGCGGCGGCCGTGGGCCGGCCGGTGCTCGCGCTCTACTGCGATTCCGAGCCGGGGCTGACCGGCGTGCGCGCCGGCGCCGTAAGCGGCGCGCCCGCGCGCAACCTGGGCGGGCGCGGCGCGCCGCCCGCGGCGGGCGCCGTGATCGATGCCGCGCGCGCGCTGCTCGCCGGGGGCGGGCCGGCTACTCGGGAATCCGGTTCAGGATGAACAGCGCCTTCATCAGCGGCTGCGGCGGGCCGAAGCGGCCGAACCAGCGGTCGTAGATGTCCTCGATGCGCTTGGAGCGGTAGGTCTCGGCGATGGCGCGGTCGACCGCGAGCCGCAGGTCGGGCTCGTCGCGCGGCACGGCGAAGGCGTAGGGCTCGTAGGAGAGCTCCACGTCGAGCAGCGTCCAGCCGGGGCCCGTGGTCTTCGACGTCAGCACCTGGCCGATCAGCACCGCGCGGTCCCCGGCGTAGGCCTGCGCCTCGCCGCTGTTCAGCATGGCGAAGGCGTGCTTGCGGTCCTTCGCCGCCAGCACCTCGCCCGCGATGGCGCGCTCCTTGAGCAGCTCGGTCAGCCGCTTTTCCGTCGTCGTGCCCTTGACCACCGCGATCTTCTTGCCCTCGAGCCCGGGCACCGCCACGATGGGCGAGCCCTGCGGCACGAGGATGCCGCCGCCGTCGATGAAGATCGGCAGGCTGAATCCGACGTTCGCCTCGCGGCCCAGCGTGTGCGTGGTCACGCCGCACTCGAGGTCGGCGCGGCCGTCGGCGACCATCTTCAGCCGCTCGGCGGTCGAGGCGGGCGCCCAGGCGACCTGGAGCTTGTCGAGCTTGAGCTGCTTCTGGATGCCGGCGATCGCCTTGCGGCACAGCTCGATCGAGTAGCCGTCGGGCTCCCCGTCCTTGGCGCGGAACGCGAACGGCGCCGCGTCCTCGGCCACCGCGACCGTGATCTTGCCGCTCGCCTTGATCTTGTCGACGCGGCCGGCGGCCTGCGCCGCCGCGAGCGGCAGCACGAGCGCCGCCGCGAGCAGCAGCCGGCTCACTTGGCGAGCTGACGCATCGCGCGCTCGAGCCCCTCGAGCGTGGTCGGATACATGCGCCCGCCCATGAGCTCCTTCATGATCTGGATGGACTGTCGATACCCCCATATCTCCTCCGGTTCCGGGTTTAGCCATACGCATTTCGAATAGATCTCGCCGACGCGCTTGACCCACACGGCGCCGGGCTCCTCGTTGAAGTACTCGATCGACCCGCCGGGCTGCAGGATCTCGTACGGGCTCATCGTCGCGTCGCCGACGAAGATCACCTTGTAGTCGTGCCCGTACTTGTGCAGGATGTCCCAGGTGCGCGTGCGCTCCGAGTGGCGCCGGCGGTTGTCCTTCCACACGAAGTCGTACAGGCAGTTGTGGAAGTAGTAGAACTCCAGGTGCTTGAACTCGGTCTTCGCCGCCGAGAACAGCTCCTCGGCGAGCTTCACGTGGTCGTCCATCGTGCCGCCGATGTCCATGAACATCAGCACCTTGACCGTGTTGCGGCGCTCGGGCCGCATGTGGATGTCGAGGTAGGCCTTCCTCGCGGTCGCGTCGATCGTGCCGTCGAGGTCGAACTCCTCGGGCGCGCCGTCGCGCGCGAAGCGGCGCAGCCGCCGCAGCGCGACCTTGATGTTGCGCGTGCCGAGCTCGACCTGGTCGTCGAGGTTGCGGTACTCGCGCTGGTCCCAGACCTTCACCGCGCTGCGGTTGCGGCTCCTGTCCTGGCCGATGCGGATGCCCTCGGGGTTGTAGCCGTAGGCGCCGAAGGGCGAGGTGCCGCCGGTGCCGATCCACTTCGAGCCGCCCTGGTGGCGCCCTTTCTGCTCCTCCAGGCGCTGCTTGAGCGTCTCCATCAGCTTCTCCCAGCCGCCGAGCGCCTCGATCTGCTTCTTCTCCTCCTCGCTCAGCGTGAGCTCGACCTGCTTGAGCAGCCACTCGAGCGGGATCTGCGTCTCGATGCCGGGAATCGTCTCCACGCCCTGCCAGAACTCGGCGAACGCGCGGTCGAACTTGTCGAAGTTGGCCTCGTCCTTCACCAGCGCGGTGCGCGAGAGGTAGTAGAAGTCGTCGACCGACGGGCCGATCACGCCCTTGTCCATGGCCTCGAGCAGCGTCAGGTACTCCTTGATCGAGACCGGGAGCTTGTGGCTCTTCAGCTTGAGGAAGAAATCGATCAGCATGGGTTCCCCGCCATTGTAATTGGCCTTGACCGAAATCAATCCGCGGTGAACCGCATGCGCCACCATTGGCGCCGCGGGGCGGCGATTCGCTCCCCGGATTCGACGCTTCGTCGCATCGGGGTGGGAAACGGCACGCCGCACGGCTAGGGTGGCGCCATGAGCGACGTCGTATCCCTGAAGCGCGTCTCCAAGACCTATCACCTTGATCTGGTGAGCGTTCCGGCGCTGACCGGGATCGACCTCGAAGTGCGCGCGGACTGCTTCACCGTCATCTCCGGCCCCTCGGGCAGCGGCAAGACCACGCTGCTCAATCTGATCGGCTGCATCGACCAGCCGGATGCGGGCGAGGTGCGGGTCGCCGACCGGGACGTGCATCGGCTTTCGGATGACGCGCTGTCGGATTTTCGCGCCCGGCACATCGGCTTCATCTTCCAGAACTTCAACCTGCTGCCGGTGCTGACCGTGGCGGAGAACGTCGAGTACCCGCTGTTGCTCGCGCGCGTCGCGGCCGCCGAGCGGCGCCGGCGCGTGGCCGAGCTGCTCGAGGCGGTCGGCATCGGCGACAAGGCGCGCGCCTTGCCCGGTCAGCTCTCGGGGGGACAGCGCCAGCGCGTCGCCGTTGCGCGCGCGCTCGCGCCGGCGCCGCGCCTGGTGCTCGCCGACGAGCCCACGGCCAACCTCGACAGCCACACGGGCGAGCAGATCATCGCGCTCATGCGCCGCATGCAGGAGCAGCACCACGCGTCGTTCGTCTTCTCGTCGCACGACCCCAAGGTGCTGGCCGCCGCGGACGACGCAGTCATGATCCGCGACGGGCGCATCGAGCGCATCGAGAGGAGGGCGGCATGAAGACGCTCGCGCTCGCGCTGCGCAACCTGCTCCGCAACCGCCGGCGCTCGCTCACCACGCTGTCGGCCATGCTCGTCGGCGCGGTCACGATCCTGCTGTTCGGCGGCTACAGCCGCAATGTCACCTATGGCCTGCAGACCGGCTTCGTGACCCGCAGCGGGCATCTGCAGATCCAGCGCAAGGACTACTTCCTCTACGGCACGGGCAACCCTGCCGCCTACGGCATCGCCGACTACGAGCGCGTGATCGCGGTCGTCAAGCGCGACCCGGTGCTCGCGCCGATGCTGAGGGTCGTCACGCCCACGATCTCGCTCGGCGGCATCGCGGGCAACTTCGCCGCGGGCGTCTCGCGGACCGTGATCGGCAGCGGCGTCGTCGTCGAGGACCGCAACCGCATGCGGCGATGGAACGACTACGGGATGCGCTTCAACTACTCGCCGTCGCCGCTGACCGGGACGCCGGAAAACGCCGTCGTGCTCGGCGTAGGCGTGGCGCGCGTGCTGGAGCTGTGCGAGCCGCTCGGCGTGCCGGACTGCCGGCCGCCCGCGAGGGCCAAGGCCGCCGGCGAACGCGTGCCGCAGGACGTCGCCGCGCTCGCGGCGCTCGAGGCGCGCCCGGAAAAGTCGGCGGGCGAGGCGCGCATCGAGCTGCTGGCCGCCAACGTGCACGGCGCGCCCAATGTCGCCTCGCTGGTCGCGGTCAAGGCCGAGCAGCAGGGCTTCAAGGAGCTGGACGACATGATGGTCGGCATGCACCTCGCGCAAGCGCAGCGCCTGCTCTACGGCAACGAGCGGCCGCAGGCGACCGCGGTCGTGCTGCAGCTCGCGCATACGTCGCAGATTCCGGCGGCGAAGGCCCGGCTCGCCGAGCTGCTGGCGACGACGCTGAAGGAGGAGCCGCTCGAGGTGCAGGACTTCGCGACCCTCAACCCGTTCTACGGGCAGGCGGTCGGCATGTTCGCGGCGATCTTCGGCTTCATGGCGGTGCTGATCGGGGCGATCGTGCTGTTCACCGTGGGCAACACCATGAGCATGGCGGTCGTGGAGCGCACGGCCGAGATCGGCACGCTGCGCGCCATGGGGCTGCGCCGCTCGGGGATCCGGGGCCTGTTCATGCTCGAGGGGCTGCTGCTGGGCCTATTCGGCGCGGCGGCGGGCGTGGCCGTCGCCCTGGGCGTCGCCGCGCTCGTCAACCGCTCGGGGCTCACCTGGCTGCCGCCGGGCCAGGTCGACCCGGTGCCGCTCACCGTGCACGTCTGGGGCGAGCCCGGGCTCATCTTCGGCACCGCCGCGGGCCTGGCGCTCGTCGCCGTGGTCTCGGCCTGGTGGCCGGCGAGGCGCGCGGCGCGCCTGCGGATCGTCGATGCGCTGCGCCATGTCTAGCTCGACGCGCGCGATCGCCGGCGCGGCGCTGCTCGGCTGGGCGCTCGCCGCCGGCGCGGCGCCGAACGCCCAGCAGCTGCTCGCCGCGAGCGACGCGATCCGCAATCCGGGCAAGCCCTTCGGCTTGACCGTGACGCTCGTGGAATACCGCGACGGCCGGCAGGTCGACACGAGCACGCTCAACGTCTACTCCAAGGCCGACGCGACGAGCGGGCAGTTCCGCAGCCTGATCCGGTTCGCCGCGCCGGCGCGCGACGCGAACAAGCTGATGCTCAAGAGCGGCAACGACCTGTGGTTCTTCGATCCCTCGAGCAAGGCGAGCATCCGCCTGTCGCCGCAGCAGCGGCTGCTCGGCCAGGCCGCCAACGGGGACGTCGTCACCGTCAACCTCGCGCTGGACTACGAGGCCCGGCTGCTGGGCGAGGAAACCGTGCTCGACGGCGAGCGCCAGAGCCGCCCCTGCCACAAGCTCGACCTCGCGGCGCGAACGCCGGACGTCACCTATCACCGCGTCGAGATGTGGCTCGACGCCGCGAGCAGCCGCCCGGTGAAGGCGCGCTTCTACGCCGAGAGCGGACAGCTGCTGAAGACGGCGTACTACCGCCGCTACCAGATGCAGCTCGGCGTCGAGCGTCCCACGGAGACCGTGATCATCGACGGGCTCGACGCGAACTGGGTGACGGTGATGCGCTTCAGCGACTACGCCTGGCGCGACGTGCCCGAGGCGTGGCTGCAGCGCGACTACCTGCCGCGCTTCAGGCCCGAATAGCGCGTGCGCGCGGCGGCGGCGCTGCTGCTCCTCGCGCTCGCGCGCGTCGCCGCCGGGCAGGCGCCCGCCGCGGATGCGGAGGAGCAGGCGCTGAAGCTCGCCGACCAGCCGCAGGCCGCGCCCGAGCGCGCCGGCGATTGGCATTTCTTCGCGGAAGGCGCCCTGCGCGAGATACGACAGCACGATCCGCAAGCCGGGCGCCACGACGGGCGCCTGTCGTTCGACCTTCGCGTCGACAAGGCCTTCGCGCCCGGGTGGCGCGCGGTCTTCGCCGACCGCTACGATTCGACGCACAGCGAAGACCCGGCGTACGACCGCGACGTCAACACGCTGAAGGAGGCCTACCTGAGCTGGCAGCCCGCGGCGGACCGGATCGCCGACCTCGGCCGCGTCAACGTGCGCAACGGCGTGGCGCTCGGCTACAACCCGACCGACTACCTGCGCGCGGGGGCGCTGCGCTCGGTCGTGTCGCTCGACCCGGTGAGCCTGCGCGAGAACCGCATGGGCACGGGCATGCTGCGCGGCCAGGCGCTGTGGGCGAGCGGGTCGCTGAGCGCGCTGTATGCGCCCAAGCTCGACGCCGCGCCGAGCGACGGCAGCTATAACGCGGACTTCGGCTCCACCAACAACCGCGACCGCTGGCTCGCGGCCTTCAGCCAGAAGCTCGCGGGTTCGTTCAGCCCGCAGTGGCTGCTGCAAGGCGGCGCCGGCCAGTCGGCGCAGCTGGGCGTGAACGCCACCGCGCTGCCCAACGACGCCACGGTGCTGTACCTGGAATGGTCGGGCGGGCGCTCGCCGTCGCTCGCCGCGCAGGCGGGGCTCGTGCCGGACGACACCGCGTTTCGCTCGAGGACGGCGACGGGCTTCACCTACACCACGCCGGGCAATCTCTCGCTGACGCTCGAATACGACTACGACGGCGCGGGGCTCGATGCCCTCGGGTGGCAAGCGCTGCGCGCGGGTCTTCCGGCCGCCTACGCGCAGTACCGTCAGTTCGCCGCGCAGCAGCAGGACCCGCCGACTCGGCACAATCTCTTCTTCTACGCGCTGTGGCAGGACCTCCTGATGCGGCATCTCGACCTCGCCCTGATGCTCAGGCGCGACCTGCTCGACGACAGCCGGCTGGCGTGGATGGAATGGCGCTACCACTGGCCGAAGGTCGACCTGGCGCTGCAGGCGCAGGTCAATTCCGGCGATCCGGGCACCCAGTACGGCGCGGTGCCGGAGCGGCGCGTGGTGCAGGCGCTGCTGCGCTGCTACTTCTGACGGGAACTCGAGGTTTGCGCTAGGTCAAGGCCGGCGCGCCGGACGGGCGCATGCTGGGCGCATCGAGAGGAGGGCCTTCCCCATGCCGAAAATCAAAGTCAACGACATCACGATGAACTACGAGCAGCAAGGCTCGGGCGAGCCGCTGCTCCTGATTCCCTACCTGGCCGCCGACAACGCCTGCTACGCGTTCCAGGTCGGGGACTACGCCAAGCACTACACCTGCATCAGCGTCGACCCGCGCGGCGCCGGCGAAACCGACAAGCCGGCGGGCAAGTACTCGATGGAGATGTTCGCCGACGACATCGCGGCGTTCATGCAGGCCGCCGGCATCAAGCGGGCCCACGTCTCGGGCCTTTCGCTCGGCGCGGCGGTCGGCATGTGGCTCGCGGCGAAGCATCCGGCGCGCGTCAAGTCGCTGTCGCTGCACAGCGGCTGGAGCAAGTCCGATCCCTTCCTCAAGACCGTGGTGCAGGGCTGGCAGGTGATGGCCAAGGGCCTCGGCAGCGTGACCGAGATGATCATCCTCGGCATCTTCCCATGGTGCTTCACGCCCGAGCTGTACGCGGCCAAGCCCGAGTACATCGATTCGCTGGCGCAGTTCGTGCGCGGCCGGCCGAAGCAGCCGCTGGAGGCCTTCCTGCGCCAGTCGGACGCGGTGATCGCGCACGACGCCGAGGCGCAGCTCGGCAGGATCAAGGCGCCCACCCAGATCACGTTCGGCCGCCACGACCTGGTCTGCTCGACGCGCTTTGCCGAGCGCATGCACAAGGGCATCGCCGGATCCGAGCTGCTCGTGTTCGAGGACTGCGCGCACGCGGCGATCTACGAGAACGTGGCCGACTTCAACGCGAAGACGCTCGCCTTCCTCAAGCGGCACTCGGGCTAGGGCGGCGCGCGCCGAGCAGAAGCCGCACGCCCGGTATCCTGCGCAGGATCTCGCAAAGCGCGAAAGTGGCCGCATAGGCGAGCACGACGATCAGCAGGTACTTGAGCCAAACGTCGAGGTCCCAGCGCGCGATGCAATAGGCGGCTGCGGTGACCGGCAAGTAGTGCAGGACGAAGAACGGATACGCGTTCGCTTGCAGATAGTCGTAGAAGCGCATTCGCCGGTTCAGGTACGCCCTCGCGTAGCCAAGCGCGGCGAGGATCCACGCCACGAGCAGCAATCCGCCCCACGCGGTGCCGGGCAATGCCGGGCGCAGCGCCTCGGTGATGCCCGCCGCGCGCAGGCCGACCGGCACCGCGGTAAGCGCCAGCGCCAGCAGCAGCGACCCGGCGCGCATGCGCTTGACGTTATCCATGATCCGGGCGTTCAGCGCGAACAGGAAGCCGTAGAGCATCAGCGCGAGGAACATCGCGACATTCGCCCAGTCCCAGACGAGGTTGTAGTACGACGGGAACAGAGGCCGCAGCAGGGTTTCGCTGAGCATGAGCGGAACGGCGAGGAGATAGACCCACGGCCCGCGTTCGAGGATCGCCGAGGCGCCGGCGATCGACGCCCGTGCGGCCGGCCGGAGCATGCGCACGAAGACGGGCAGCAGGATCACCGAGAACGTGTAGAGGTAGATCAGGAACCAGAAGTGGCCCCAGTTCAGGTAGCCTTTCGGGGCCACGCCGCTCGTGAAGAAGCGCGGATAGAACTCGAGCAGGTTGCCGCCGAACGTGCCGTTGAAGCGCGCCCCCAGGTAGGTCATGGGCGGAACGATCAGCAGGAAGCCGGCGAAGAACGGGATCAGCAGCTTCAGGCGCCGCTCGCGCTCGTACTGCCACCATGTCCGGTGCTGCAGCGCGTAGCAGGACGCGGCGCCGGCGACCACGAACAGGAGCGGCATGACCCACCCCGCCATGATGCCGAGCGCCGTGTCGAAGACCGGCCCCGATTGCGGATGCTTGATGAAGCAATCGCCGACGGCAGTGAACGTGATGGCGCCGTGAAACGGCACGAGGACCAGGATCACGAGAATCCGGACCCAATCGAAATAGTACGCGCGCTCGCTTACCCCCATGCTGCCCCGCTTCCTTGTATCAGGACACCCGGCCGGGAGGTTGACGTGCGTCAAAGGGCTAGAATGGGCCGGTGGCCACGGTACTCCGCGCGCTCCTCGAACGCATGACGCAGGCCGTCTGCCGCGGCGATGCCGAGGCTGAGGGCGACTGCGGCTATGCGAGCTACGCGTTCTCCTATGTTTCGAAGATGCCGGGCTCCGAGGGCCGGCGCGCGGGGTTTTCGGGCATGTGCAAGGTTCGGCTGAAGGATGGGCTCATCGAGCGCTACGAGGAGATCTTCGAGCGCGCGCAGGTGCTGGCGCGGCTGGGGTTTGCCGATGAACGCATCCTGAAGTCGGTGCGCAAGTGGGCGGGCGGGTGATCAGCCTCGCCGACAGGCGCCGCGCCTTCCGGCAGTTGCACGAGGCGGGATGCTTCGTCATCCCGAATCCCTGGGACATCGGCAGCGCGCGTTACCTGCAGAGCCTGGGATTCAAGGCGCTGGCCACGACCAGCTCGGGCTTCGCCTGGTCGCGCGGGCGCAGCGACGGCGCGGCCTCGCGCGACATGGTGCTCGCGCACCTGCGCGAGCTCGTGTCCGCGACGGACTTGCCCGTGAATGCCGACTTCGAGAGCGGGTATGCGCGGGATGCGGCCGGCGTCGCGGAGAGCGTGCGGCTCGCCGTGGAGACCGGCATCGCCGGCGTGTCGATCGAGGACTCGACCGGCGACGCGGCGAAGCCGCTTTGCGACATCAATGTCGCCGTCGAGCGCATGCGCGCGGCGCGCAGGGCGATCGACAAGGCGGGCGGGGATACGTTGCTGGTCGGGCGGGCCGAATGCTTCCTGTGGGGTCGGCCGGATCTCGAGGAGACAATCCGCCGGCTCAAGGCCTATTCCGACGCGGGTGCTGATTGCCTGTATGCGCCCGGCATTCGCACGCCCGAGCAGATCCGGGCGGTCGTGGATGCAGTGGCGCCGAAGCCGTTCAACTTGCTGGTCGGCTCGACGAGTGAGCTGACGATGCAGGCGATTGCGGCGCTTGGCGTGCGGCGGGTCAGTGTGGGAGGGGCGCTGGCGCGTGCGGCGTGGGGCGGATTCATGCGCGCCGCGCGAATGCTCGCGGAGCAGGGCAGGTTCGATGGCTTCGCCGACGCGGCCTCAGGGAAGGAGCTCAATTCGTTGTTCCGCGGATGACTGCTTGCGGCCAAGAGCGGACACTCCACGTAGCGCCTGCAGGACCCAGCAGGGGAGGCCCACCACGTCCGCAACTATCGTCGAATCAAGTCCTGATCGCAGCCCATAGAGTTCTTGCCCCTCGGTCTGCTGCCATCCACCAGCCGCAGAGGCCAAGAGATACAGTGGCCGCGAAAGGACCGGACAGCCAATCCCAAGCAGTCAGGCTCACGGGCAGTGCGACTTTGCTCGCGCCGACCTGAAAGTCGCCGGCGGCAAAGCTTGCCGGGTTCTCCCCCGGCAGGCTTGCAGGCAAGGTCACGCTAACGTGCGCGAGAAGAAGGGTTCCAGCAGCCATTAATCCCAGGGCGAGAAGACCCGCCAGCAATCCTTGCAGGGCCATTTCCACCGCGACTTCGCGGCGCACCTGACTCTGCTCCCAGCCAATAACGCGAAGAATGGCGAGCTCTCGGCCGCGCTCGACCAGATTGCCGAAGACGAATGTGACGCCAAGCGCAAAGGCGGCGAGCGCACCCGCCAGGACGGCAACCGAACGAAAACGGCCAATCGTCTGCGACACGCCCCCGAACAACTGCAGCATTGTCCCAGGGGACGTAACGGATGCATGCGGCAACCATCCGGAGATTCGGCTCTTGACCGTTTCCGTTTGCGCCATGTCGCCCAGTTTGAGGAACACCTGGTTGACGAGGTCCGGCGGCAGCGCCGCAAGCCGCCGTGCTTCATCGATGTCCATGTAGAAGTTGCTGGCGACGATCTGGCTGCCTTCCTGGATGTCGACGACCCCGACTACGGCAAATTGCTCACCGCCGATGTCGACACTGGTCCCGGGGGCGAGACGATAGAACGCTCCGTAATGCCGCTCGACGAGGACCTCGCGCGTGCCGGGACTTGGCAACCGGCCCTTGAAAAGCCAGTCCCGCGCTTTTCCTGGCCCGAGGGCCGGAGAACCTGCAGCCATCGGTACGCCGCTGATGGAAACGAAACGGCCCCTGCCCAGGTTCCACAGCAGAACGAATCCGGCTGCTTGGCTGACCCCGGGCTCAGCGGCGAGCCGGTGCAGCTCATCGGCGCTGATCGGTTCGGCCGAATACGGCAGGATGATCCCCATCTCTTTAGGAACCGTCGTCTGCACCGCGCTTCGTTGAACGATCAGGTCGGCCCCGAGATTGCGGAACGGCACGGTGGCGAGATCCGCAAAGGCGCGACTCAGGACATCGAGCGTGGTGACGAGGGTCACTGCAAGCGCGACGCCGACCACAAGAAGCCCGCTGCGCTTCCAGCGATAGGTGAGCTCGCTTGCTACGTAGCGCCAATGAATGACGGGGCGGGCCACGTCACTTGCTTGCACCGAGCGCGGCATTTACTGCCGCCTCGAAATCGGCGACCGTCCAGGATCCATTCAGCCCGAGCGGGTTGTCGGCCTTTGCCGGAAAATCCTTGAACTCGACCGCTGTGCCGTCGGCTCGCTTGAAACGGTCGCTGCCGTTGATCAGCAGCAGAATCGGCACATGCCCTTTCAAGCCGGCGGCGCTGATCCGCTTCTCGCCGGCGGGACTTTCGGCGTTGAGCTCGGTGACTTTAACGCGCGTGCCGAGAGTGCCTAGATAGTCACGCACCGGTTTCAGCGCGTTTTGCACCGGGGAGTGCGAGAGCGCGACGACCTCCACGGCGGGCTGCGCGGCGCCGACCGCAATAGGCCCCGCCAGGATAGTGATTGCTGCAGCTTCGGTTACTGCCGCTACAAGACTCTTACGCATGTCCATGGATGATCCTTCCATCTTTCATTTCGACGACGTTCCCGGCCCTCGCCGCGACATCCGGATCGTGCGTGACCATCAGAAGCCCGGTACCGTGGGTTCGACCAAGATCGAGCAGAAGCTTGAGCACCGAAGCGCCGGTCTCTTGGTCGAGATTGCCGGTGGGCTCGTCGGCCAGCAGGATCGACGGGCTATTCACGAGCGCCCGAGCTATCGCAACGCGCTGCTGCTCGCCGCCGCTCAAGGTGGCGGGACGGTAATTCAAGCGTTTGCCAAGTCCCACCTGCTGTAGCAGATCGATCGCACGCTGGCGGTGCTCGCCCGGAGCCGCCTCGGTGGTAAAAAAAGTCGGCAGCAGTACGTTGTCGAGCGCGGTGAGCGACGGTATCAGGCTGAAACCCTGGAACACGATGCCGATCGAACGCCGGCGCAGCGCTGCCATGTCGCTGTCGATCATGCCGGCGAGCTTGTGTCCCATGACGGACACTTGGCCCTCGTCAGACCTCTCGAGTCCCGCGATGATGCCGAGTAGCGTGCTCTTTCCGGAGCCTGACTTGCCCATGATGGCAGTAAACTGACCAGCCCCAAGGGTAAGGTCGACGCCCTTCAGGATCTCGACGTCGCCGTAGCGTTTCTTGACGCCCTCCACGCGGAGGGCCTGCTGACCCGCCGCGGGCGCGACGCCAGCACCCGGTAACGCCCCGGAACTGCTGATCTGGACTGCTGTATCCATGATGGGACTCTCTTTCATTCGCTCCGCAGCAACGACCACGGCTGCGGCTGCGGCAGAGCGAGCACGGCGAGGACGGCGAGGACGCTGATCACAATGCTGCCAGCCGTCGCAATGCCTGCCGTAATCCATGAGACCGACAACGGCGCGGTGATGGTCTGCGTCCGATCGATGGCGGCTTGCGGAATGAAGTGCGGGGTCGAGCTCAAGTCCCACGGCAGATCGACGGTCACCGATACGTGGCCCAGCGCCAATACAGCCACAAACGCGAGCGCCAGGCCCACAACCGTTCCAGCGACCGCCAGCGCCAGATTTTCGGCGAGCACTTGCTGCCCGATGTGTCGCCAGGACCAGCCGATGGCCTGCAGAATGGCCATTTCTCGTCTGCGCTCGGCGACGGAGGTTGCGGTCGCGCGCCATACGAAAGCAGCCGCGAAGACACCAATGATCGCCGCGATGATCAGCCCCATGCTTTGCGACAGAAAGAGCACGCCGCTCAATGCGTGTCGCATCGAGAGTTCGCTCGATACCACGCCCTTCGTCCCGACCAGGCGCGTGACCGTAGCGACCACGTCCTGTAGCCGCTCGCGATTGACCTTGACGAGGACGAGATTCGCATCGGCAGGGCCGAATGGATACAGCGCCTTCACTTGGGGAGCCGCGGACGCCAGGGCTTGCGCGAGCGCCATTGGCATGTAGACATCCGCGCGCACCAGCTTTCCGCTCCGCGCCGCATCGACGATTCCTGCGACCGGGAAGCTTTCTTCGCCAACTTTTATGGTGTCGCCAACCTTGACGTGGTTTTTCCCTGCGAAGTCGCTATCGAGGAGCACCGCTCGGCTCGTCGCAAGGATCGCCTTGCCGTCGGTGAGGCGCTGAGCGAGTCCCGACAGCCCGACTTCGCTGTCCTCGATGCCGAGGACGGACTCGTATCGATCGGATTCCAGGTCCCACATGTACACCGCGCGGGTCAGGCCGATCACGCCAGGAATCGCCCGGATCTGCTCGACGATGCCTGCCGGGATCAATGCGTTGGGGTGGGGAAAAACAAGCCCTTCGAGCTTGGGCGGAATGTCGCCCTGCTGCTGCACGATTACGTCGGCTCCGACGGTTTCGATCGGCACGCGCAGGGCGCGGGCATACGAGGTCGCGAGCGAGGTCAGCACCATGGCGGCGAGCACTGCGAGCGCGATGCTTACCGCGGTAACGAGCGAGCGCCCCCGGCGGAAGACCAATTCACTTGCAGCGTAGTGAAACGTCACGGCGAGACCTTCAGGGGCGATTACGGAGGTACACCATCAGGGGGCCCGTCAATACAAAAAGGCCGCAGCCAGCAACAATTGCTCGCGACTCCACATAGGATGACCAGTGTGCTGCAGGTCTGCAGAAACGGATTGACGTACGTCAAAGAATGCAGACTGTCGCAATTCCGGCAGGAATAGGGGTCGCGCCATTCCCAACGTCGTACAACTCCTGCCGCAACCTTAAGGCTTGGGCTTCGGGAGCACGCGTCGTTCAACGCGGACACGCGGCGCCGGTTATCGGACCGTTAGCCGAATGTCCGCTTCCGGCCAAAAGTAGACCGTCGAGCGCGAATTCCATAGACGTGCCCGCTACCCACTATTCCTTAACCCCGCCGCCACTCCGTTTATGGTCAAATGTATCGCCCTCTGCGTCCGCTCATCGTTCTCCCCAGCCCGATAGCGCCGCAGCAGCTCCACCTGCAAATGGTTTAGCGGATCCAAATACGGAAACCGGTTCCGTATCGACCGCGCGAGCGCAGGGTTATCCGCCAGCAGCTCCGCCTGCCCGGTGATCTCTAGCAGGAACGACCGCGTCCGCTGCCACTCCGCCGAAATCCTCCCGAACACCTCCTCGCGCAACCGCGCATCGGGAACGAGCTCGGCGTAGCGCGAAGCGATCCCCAGGTCCGACTTCGCGAGCACCATGTCCATGTTGGAGAGCACCGACCGGAAGAACGGCCAGCCGCGCTGCATCTCGCGCAGCTCTTCGAGCGTGCCGCCTTTCTCCCCAAGCCACGCCTCGACGGCGGAGCCGAATCCGTACCAGCCGGGCAGCATCAGCCGGCACTGGGTCCAGCTGAACACCCACGGAATCGCGCGCAGGTCTTCGAGCCGCTGCGAGCCTTTGCGCGACGCGGGCCGGCTGCCGATGTTGAGCGCGGCGATCTCCGCAAGGGGCGTGGAGGCGTGGAAGTAGTCGAGGAAGCCCGGCATCTCGCGCACGAGCGCGCGGTACGCCCGCAGCGCATGACCCGCCAGGGCCTCCATGATTTCCACGTGCCGCTCGCGGTGCGGGTGCGGCGCGCGCCGCCCGAGGCTTGCTTCCAAAGTCGCCGCAGCCAGGATCTCGAGGTTGCGCCGGCCGCTCTCCGGATCGGCGTACTTGCTCGCGATGACTTCGCCCTGTTCCGTGAGGCGCAGCGCGCCGTCCACCGTCCCCGCCGGCTGCGCCAGGATCGCGTCGTAGCTCGGCCCGCCGCCGCGCCCCACCGACCCGCCGCGTCCGTGAAAGAGCCGCAGGCGAACGCCGCGGCTCGCACAGGACTCGCGCAACGCCTCGGCCGCCTTGTACAGCGCCCAGTTGGAGGCGAGGTAGCCGCCGTCCTTGTTGCTGTCGGAATAACCGAGCATCACCTCCTGCTCGTCGCCGCGCGCGCGCACCCAGGAGCGATACAGCGGCTGGTCGAGCGCCGCGGTCATGATCGCGCCGCAGCGCTCGAGGTCGCCGATCGACTCGAAGAGCGGCACGATGTCCATGTCGAGCTCGGGCCCGGGACGCAGCAGCCCCGCCTCGCGCAGCAGCACGCCGACTTCCAGCAGATCGGACACCGACTGGCCGTGCGAGATCACGTAGTGCGGCACGGCGCGCGGACCGAGCCGGCGCCGGCCCTCGGCCGCCGCGGCCGCCACGGCGAGCTCGGATTCGGCGAAGGGCGAGTAGGGCAGGTGCGGCGAGCGCAAGGGCCGCGGCCCCGCGAGCTCGCGCGAAAGGAGCGCAACGCGCGCGCTCTCGTCGAGCTTCGCGTAGCCGGCCTCGACCCCGGCGCGCTGGAGCAGCTCCGCCACTACCGGCTCGTGCTCGCCCGAGCTTTGCCTCAGGTCGATGCGCGCGAGGTGAAAGCCGAACACGTCCACCTTGCGCTGCAACGCGCGAAGGCGCCCCGCGGCGAGGCGCCCGGCGCCCTGCGCCTCCAGCCCGCGCTCGATGAGCGCGAGGTCCGCGGCGAGCTCCCCGGGCCCGGCGTAGGCGGGGCGCTCCATGCTCGGCGCGGGCGCGGCCTCGAGCCCACCGAGCGCCTTCGCCGTGGCGGCGAGCCGAGCGTAGATGCCCGAGACGATGCGCCGGTAGGGCTCGTCGCTGCGATAGGGCGAGTCGTCGCCGGAGGCGGCGGCTGCCGCCGCGACCTCGGGCGGCGCGGGGTGGATGCGCGTGGAGAGTGCGAGCTCGCGGCCGAGCTCGTGGACCTCGCCAAGGTAATGCTCGAGCGCGAGCCGCGCCTGCTGCTCGAGCGCGGCGCGGAGCGTCGCCGCGCCAACGTTCGGGTTGCCGTCGCGATCGCCCCCGATCCAGGTGCCGATCGACAGAAAGGAGGGCAGGGGCCGGGTCCCGAGCGCCGCCTCGAGCTGCGCGTACAGGCGCGGCAGTTCCTCGAAGAAGCTCAGGCGGAAGTAGGCGAGGCCGTTGCCGATCTCGTCGGCGACCTCGAGCTTCGTGAGCCGCAGCATCGAGGTGAGCCACAGGCGCAGCACCTCGCGCTCGAGCGCCGCGTCGCGCTCCGGCGAGGGCGCCTGCGCGACCAGCCGCGCGATGCCGCGCTCGCAGTCGAGGATCGACTGGCGCTGCACCTCGGTGGGGTGCGCGGTGAGCACCGGGCTCACGCGCGCGCGCGCGAACCAGGCCGCGAGCGCCTCGTCGGTCGCGCCCGCCTCGCGCGAGCGCGCGAGCGCATGGGCGAAGCTCCCGGGCCCGCCCGGATCCTCGCGGGACGCGTGCGCGTCCTCGGCGATGTTCAGCAGCAGCGAGAAGTAGCTGAAGGCGCGCACCACGTGCAGCGTCTGCTCGATGTCGAGCGCGTCGAGCTGCGCGGCGAGCGCCGCCTCGCCGGTCTCGGCGCGCCGGAAGCCGACCGCGGTCTGGCGGATGCGCTCGATGGTGTCGAACACCGCCGCGCCCGCCTGCTCGCGCACCACGTCGCCGAGCAGGCGCCCGAGCAGGCGCCGGTCCTCGCGCAGCGCCTCTTCGTTCACGCCGCGCGCGCGCCGCGCAGCCCGCTCACCGAGCGCCGCACGCCGGCGTGCAGCGGGTACAGGCGCAGCGCCGCCGCGAAGGCAAAGCGCGCGGCCTCGGCCGCGCCCTGCGCGCTCAGCACCTCGCCGAAGCCCGCGAGCGCGCCGAAGTGGCGCGGCTCGAGCTCCAGCGTGCGGTGGATCGCGGCGACGCTGGCGTCGTCCTCGCCGCGCAGGTAGTGCAGCGTCGCGAGCTTGTTCCAGGCCTCGGCCCACTCGGGCCGGCGCCGCACGAGGATCGCGAGGCGCGTCTCCGCGAGGTCGTAGCGCTGCGCGGCGATGTCGCCGGCGGCGCGCTCGAGCGCGCCCTCGGCCTCCTCGTGCCCGTGGTACATCCAGGCGCTCCAGATCTCGTCCTCGAGGCGCTCGGCCGCGGCGGGGTCGGGGCACAGCGCGAGCTTCTCGAACAGCTCGCCCAGGCGCGACGGCAGCCACGGCGCCGGACGCCGCGCCGGCAGCCGCGCGAGCAGCGCGAGCGTGGGCGCATAGCGCATCAGTCGAGGTGGCACCGCCGCCGGACGTCCGCGGCGAGCCGGCGCGCGCGATCGAGATCCGCCGCGGCCATGTTGCGCTCGAGCTGGCCGCGCAATTCGGTCTTCGGCGCGCCGTTCTCCTCGGCGACGGTCAGCCAGGCCACGGCCTCCACCGGGCTCGGCTCGACGCCGCGGCCCAGGGCATAGAACAGCCCGACGTTGTACTGCGCGGCGGCGTGCCCGTTCTCCGCCGCGCGCCGGTACCAGGCGAGCGCCTCGCGGTCGTCCCGCGGGATGCCGAGCCCCTTCGAGTACATCTCGGCCAGGTAGGCCTGCGCCTGGCGGTCCTCCTGCTCGGCGGCCTCGCGGTACCAGTGCGCCGCCTCGCGCGCGTCGGCGGCGACGCCGAGGCCGTTCTCGTACGCGAGGCCGAGGTTGAACTGGGCGTCGCGGTCGCCGGCGTCGGCTTGCGTGCGCCACGCGCGCACCGCCGCGGCATAGTCCGGCGCGCGCCCGGGCGTGTCGTCGGCCCAGACCGGCGCCGCCGCGAGCAGGAGCAGCGCCACAACGTAGGGTGGGCCCAGGGCCCACCGTACGAGGCGGTCGCGGCGCACCCTACGCCCCCTTCGCCCTCGTCATGAACACCAGCCGCTCGAACAGGTGCACGTCCTGCTCGTTCTTCAGCAGCGCGCCGTGCAGCGGCGGGATGATGGTCTTGCGGTCCTGCGAGCGCAGCGCCTCCGGCGGGATGTCCTCGGCGAGCAGCAGCTTCAGCCAGTCGAGCAGCTCCGAGGTCGAGGGTTTCTTCTTCAGCCCCGGCACCTCGCGCACCTCGAAGAAGACCTCCATCGCCTCGCGCAGCAGCGACTTCTTCAGCGCCGGGAAGTGCACGCCGACGATCTTCTCCATCGTCTCCTTGTCCGGGAAGCGGATGTAGTGGAAGAAGCAGCGGCGCAGGAAGGCGTCGGGCAGCTCCTTCTCGTTGTTGGATGTGATGAACACGATCGGCCGGTGCCTCGCCTTGATCAGCTCCTTGGTCTCGTAGACGTAGAACTCCATGCGGTCGAGCTCGCGCAGCAGGTCGTTCGGGAACTCGATGTCGGCCTTGTCCACCTCGTCGATCAGCAGCACGCAAGGCGCGTCCTGCGTGAAGGCCTGCCACAGCATGCCCTTGACGATGTAGTTGTGGATGTCGTGCACGCGCTCGTCGCCGAGCTGCGAGTCGCGCAGGCGGCTGACGGCGTCGTACTCGTACAGGCCCTGCTGCGCCTTGGTGGTGGACTTGATGTGCCACTCGAGCAGCGGCACGCCGAGGCTCTTCGCCACCTGGACCGCGAGCATCGTCTTGCCGGTGCCGGGCTCGCCCTTCACCAGCAGCGGGCGCTGCAGCGTGATCGCGGCGTTGACCGCGAGGGTGAGGTCCTCGGTGGAGACGTACTCGTCGGATCCCGTGAAGCGCATTGCGGCTCCTCGCGAAAACCGCATTATAATCGGCCGGTCTTTTTCCCGACCCCGAATCCGCGAACACATGCTCGCCCGCTCACTGCTCGCCGTCGCGCTCTGCGCCCCGCTGGGCGCCGCGCTCGCCGCCGGCGAATCCGCGCCCGTCCCGGCGCACGACAAGATCTCGATGTGCACGGGCTGCCACGGCATCCCGGGCTACCACACGGCGTACCCGGTGGTGTACCACGTGCCCAAGATCGGCGGCCAGAGCCCCGAGTACATCATCAACGCGCTGAAGGAATACCGTGCGGGCGACCGCTGGCACCCGTCGATGCGCGGCATCGCGGCGAGCCTGTCCGACGCCGACATCGAGCAGCTCGCCCATTACTACGGAGGCAAGCAGCCATGACCCGCCGGGCGCACGCCACGTTCGCCGCGCTCGCCGCGCTCGCGCTCGCGATGGCGGCCGGGTCCGCCCGGGCCGGCGGCGATGCGCAGGCCGGAAAGCAGAAGGCGGCCGAGGTCTGCGCCGCCTGTCACGGCGCCAACGGCGACAAGCCGGCCGCGCCGGGGAACCCGATCCTCGCCGGCCAGTGGCCGGACTACCTGGTCAAGGCGCTGGAGGACTACAAGTCCGGCAAGCGCGCCAACCCGATCATGAAGGGCTTCGCCTCCACGCTCTCGAAGCAGGACATGGAGGACGTGGCCGCGTGGTTCTCCTCGCAGCCCTCGGGGCTGCACAGCGAGCGCTGAGCTGATCCCCTAGCCCGCGCGGCGGGCGAGGCATTCGAGGTAGGCCTCGGCGTCCGGCGCCGTCCGGTCGCGCTGGGCCTTCCAGACCACTTCCGCCAGGCATTCGAGCGCGGCGTGCATCGCAGCGTGGCGCTCGCCGTGCCGCGCAAGCAGCGCGCCGAAGCGCTGCGCGATCCCCGGCGGCTGGTCGATCGAGAGCTGCTCCTCGAGCGCGAGGTGCAGGCCCAGGTGCAGGAACGGATTCATCTCGCCGCGCTCCGGCGGGAAGTTCCGGTCGCGCGCCCGCTCCGGATCCTCGAGCAGGGCGTGGTACTCGGGGTGCTCGAGGATCAGCGGCAACGCGATCGCCTCCAGCCCCTGGAGCGGCTCGCCGGCGCGGTACTTGCGCCAGGCCTCGAGGAAGAAGCCGCGCGCCTGGTCGCGCGAGGGATCAAGCACGGCGCGTCTTCGGCCGGAAGGCGCAGAGGTCGCGCACCAGGCAGCCCGGGCAATCGGGCTTGCGCGCAACGCACACGTAGCGCCCGTGCAGGATCAGCCAGTGGTGCGCGTGCCGCCGGAACTCCGCCGGCACCACCTTCAGCAGCTTCTGCTCCACGGCCTCGGGGGTCTTGCCCGGGGCGAGGCCGGTACGGTTGGCAACGCGGAAGATGTGGGTGTCGACCGCGATCGCCGGCTCGCCGAAAGCCACGTTCAGCACCACGTTCGCGGTCTTGCGGCCCACGCCGGGCAGCGCTTCCAGCGCCTCCCGCTCGCGCGGCACCTCGCCGCCGTGCCGCTCGAGCAGCAGCTTCGACAGCGCGACGACGTTCTTCGCCTTGGTGCGGAAGAGCCCGATCGTGCGGATCGCCTCCGACAGCCCCGCCTCGCCGAGCGCGACGATCGCCTGCGGCGTGCCGGCGCGGGGAAAGAGCCTCGCCGTGGCGAGGTTCACGGACTTGTCGGTGGCCTGCGCCGAGAGCACGACCGCGACCAGCAGCTGGTAGGGCGAGCCGTACTGGAGCTCGCTCTTCGGCTCGGGATTCGCCGCTCGCAGCCGGCCGAAGAACTCCGCGACCTTCGCCGGGCTCACCGCCGTCTCGCGAGCGCGGCGGCCAGCACGGCGCGCCGGCGCGCCGGGTCGGCCGAGCGGACCTCGGCGCGGCGCGCGAGGCGGCGCTTGCGCGCGGCGGCGCGCTGCTTCGCCGCGCGCGCGTCGGCGGCGGTCCAGGGCGCCGCGGCGGGCACGACTTCGATGCAGTCGACCGGGCAGGGCGGCAGGCACAGGTCGCAGCCCACGCAGAGCTCCGCCACGACGGTATGCATCAGGCCGCGCGCGCCGACGATCGCGTCCACCGGGCAGGCGTCGATGCAGCGCACGCAGCCGATGCAGCGTGCTTCGTCGATGCGCGCGACCGTGGCGCGCTTCATCGGCGCGCCTGCGCCCGCTGGCGGCAGGCCAGCACGCACTCGGCCACCAGGTCGGGGCCGCGGTAGACGAGACCGGTGTACAGCTGCACCAGGGCCGCGCCCGCAGCGAGCCTTCCGGCGGCGTCCGCGCCGCTCATGATGCCGCCCACGCCGATCAGGTCGGCCTCGCCCTTGAGCGCCGCGGCGAGCGCGGCGAGCGTCGCCGTAGCGCGCGCGCGGATGGGCGCGCCCGAAAGTCCGCCGGCCTCGTCCGCATGCGGCAGCCCTTCGACGCCGTCCCGCGAGAGCGACGTATTGGTCGCGATCACGCCCTCGATGCGGTGGCGGCGCACCGCATCGGCGATCGGCCGGACCTGCGCCGGCTCGAGGTCGGGCGAGACCTTGAGCGCGATCGGCACGTGCCGGCCGTGCCGCTCGGCGAGCCGCGTGCGCTGGGCGGCCAGCGCGCCGAGCAGGGCGTCGAGCGCCCGGTTCTCCTGCAGGTCGCGAAGGTTCTTCGTGTTGGGCGAGGAGACGTTGACCGTGACGTAGCCGGCCCGGGCGTAGACGCGCTCGAAGCCCGCGGCATAGTCCTCGCCCGCGCGCTCGATCGGCGTGTCGGCGTTCTTGCCCAGGTTGACGCCCAGGATGCCGCGCCACGAGGCGCGCTCCAGGTTGGCCATGAAGGCGTCGAGCCCGGCGCTGTTGAAGCCCATGCGGTTGATGAGCGCCTGCGCGCGCGGCAGCCGGAACAGGCGCGGCTTCGGATTGCCCGACTGCGGCCGCGGCGTGACGGTGCCGACCTCGAGGAAGCCGAACCCGAGCCGCGAGAGCGCATCGACGTAGCCGGCGTTCTTGTCCAGGCCGGCGGCCAGGCCGACCGCGTTCGGGAACTCCAGGCCCATCGCACGCACGGGCGCGCCGGGGGCGCGCGCCACGCGCAGCAGCCCGAACCTGAGCGGCGCGTCGGCGAGGCCGAGCGTCAGCTCGTGCGCGAGCTCCGGATCGAGGGCGAAGAGGAGCGGCCGCGCGAGCGCATACAGCATGCGCTAGAAGCGCATGCGCGCGAGCTCCGCGGCCGAGAGGCGGCGCCAGCCGCCCCCGGTGAAGCCCTCGATCGGCTCGAAGCGCGACTTGTACGCCATCTTCGGGCTCTCGCGGATCCAGTACCCGAGGTACAGGTAGGGCAGGCCGAGCGCGCGGCAGGCCTCGATCTGCCAGAGCACGTTGTAGGTGCCGAAGCTCGCGCCGGCGCGCTCGGGCTCGAAGAACGTGTAGACCGAGGACAGGCCGTCGGGCAGGTAGTCGACGATCGAGACCATCACCAGCTGGCCCTGCTCGCGGAACTCCACCAGCCGCGTGTCGACGCGGCTCTGCAGCAGGAAGTGCGAGTACTGGTCGCGGCTGTCGTTGTCCATGCCGCCGCCGGAATGGCGCCTGGACTGATAGCGCAGGTACAGCGCGTAGTGCTCGAGCCGGAACTTGAGCGGCTGCAGCTGCGCCGTCAGCCCCGCGTGCTGGCGCCAGGCGCGGCGCTGCGAGCGGGCGGCGACGAACTCGCCGGCCGGGATGCGCACCGGCACGCAGGCGCGGCAGCTGTCGCAGTGCGGGCGGTAGGTGAAGATGCCGCTGCGGCGGAACCCCGACTTGACCAGCTCGCCGTAGAGCTCGGTGTTGATCAGGTGCGAGGGCGTCGCCACCTGCGAGCGCGCCATGCGGTCGGGCAGGTAGCTGCAGGGATACGGCGCGGTGACGTAGAACTGCAGTACCGCGTGCGGAAGGTCATTCAGCCGGGACATCGGAGGATCGTGCCTGCGTCCATTTCCCAGGGGCCTCGTCGTAGTGTACCAACGTCGCCAATTCGCGCAAAAACGCCCGGCGCGGGATCTCGCGCCCGCCCAGGGCGGCCAGCAGCGGCGTGCGGACCTGGCAGTCGATCAGGGGAAAGCCGCGCGCGCGCAGCGCCTCCACCAGCGCGAGCAGCGCCACCTTGGAGGCGTCGGTCGCGCGGGAAAACATCGACTCGCCGTAGAACATGCGCCCGAGCGCCACGCCGTAGAGCCCGCCGACCAGCTCCTCGCCGCGCCAGGTCTCGAACGAATGCGCGTGACCCAGCCGGTGCAGCCGCGCGTACGCGACGCGCATGTCCTCGCCCAGCCACGTCCCCTGGCCGTCGGCCCGGGGGCCGGCGCAGCCCTCGAGCACCCGGCGGAACGCGGTGTCGACGCGGACCTCGTAGCCCTTGTTGCGCGCGTTCTTGGCGAGCGAGCGCGTCACGCGCAGCTCGTCGCAGTACAGGACCATCCGGGGGTCCGGCGACCACCACAGCACGGGCTCGTCGCCCGAGTACCAGGGAAACACGCCGTGCCGGTAGGCCTCGAGCAGCCGCCCGGCCGAAAGGTCGCCCCCCGCGCACAGCAGGCCGCTGGGCTCCTTCTGCGCGCTTTCCACCGGCGGGAACGGCTCGCCGGCGGCCAGCCATTTCAGCACTTCACCTGCTGCCGGCAATAGTTCTCGAGCGCGGTCACGACCGCGGTGCCGCGAACCTCGCGGCGCGGCTGGTTCTGCCCCTCGAGCGCGAGGCGGAAGGCGTACTTGTCGAAGAACTGCGCGAACATCTCGCCGCCCAGCGTCCCGACCGCGGTCAGCGAATCGTCGCGCGCGTCATACTCGAGCAGGATCGCCGCGAGCGGCTGCGGCGCGGGGCCGGCGAGCACGCGCCCGCCGGCGGCGGGGTCGTACTGGCTGTGCTCGGAGCAGCAGTGGATCACGTTGTCGAAGCGGTCGCCCGGCGACTTCCCGGACCGGTAGCTGATGAAGCTGATCTCGCGCGTCGGGTAGGTCATGCGGTGCGCGCAGATCGCCGAGTAGGCCACGATCGAGTGCGTCGCGCCGACGCCGCCGCGCCAGACATACGGCTGGTCGTCGACCGTCTTCAGCATCACCGTGGCCGCCGACGGGCGCCCCAGGTTGATCAGGAAGCAGGGGGTCGCCGCGTACGGGTAGTGGAAGATCAGGTTGCGGTTCGCGGGCACGTCGCCCGCGCGAAGCGGGGTGCCGTCGGGGCGCGCGAGCCGCGCCCGGTCGTACAGCCGGGGCCGGGCGTCGGCAGCGAGCGCGGGCGTGCCCGCGGCGGCGGCCGAGGCGGCGCACAGGCGGAGGAACTCGCGGCGCTGCATTCGCCTGCGATTCTAGCGCGCTACAGGTTGTATCCCTTCTCGTTGTGGAGCACGGTGTCCAGCCCCTCGGTCTCCTCGTCCCCGGCGACGCGCAGCCCGGCGAGCGCGTCGGCGAGCTTGACCAGCACCCAGGTCGCCACGCCGCACCAGGCGGCGGTGGCGGCGACGCCCGCGAGCTGGATCAGGACCTGGCCGCCGATCGTCCGTCCCTCGGGCAGGCCCATGCCCCCGAGCGACGCGGCCGCGAAGACGCCGGTCAGGACGGTGCCCAGCAGGCCGCCGACGCCGTGCACCGGAAACACGTCCAGCGAATCGTCGACGCCAAGGCGGCGCTTGAGCGCGTTGGTCGCGAAGAAGCACACCGCGCCGGCGGAGCCGCCGATCGCGATCGCGCCCAGCGGCCCGACGAAGCCCGAGGCGGGCGTGATCGTGCCCAGGCCCGCCACCATGCCGGTGACGATGCCGAGCACCGACGGCTTGCCGAAGCGCAGCCACTCGCACAGGAGCCACGCGAGCGCGCCGGTGGCCGCGCCGATGTGCGTGACGAGCATCGCCATCCCGGCCACGCCGTCGGCCGCCAGCGCGCTGCCCGCGTTGAAGCCGAACCAGCCGACCCACAGCAGGCAGGCTCCGGTCACGGTCATGGTCATGTTGTGCGGCGGCATCGCCGTGTCGGGGAACCCGCGGCGCCGGCCGAGCAGCAACGCGCAGATCAGGGCCGCTAGCCCGGCGTTGAGATGCACGACCAGCCCGCCCGCGAAGTCCATGACGCCGAGCCGCGCCAGCCAGCCGCCGCCCCAGATCCAATGCGCGATCGGGCAGTACACGACGAGCAGCCATGCGAGGCTGAAGAGCAGCATCCCGCCAAAGCGCACGCGCTCGGCATAGGCGCCCACCACCAGCGCCGGCGTGATGATCGCGAACGTGAGCTGGAACATCGCGAAGACCGTCTCGGGGATGCTGCCGGCGACCGCGTTCTTGTCGACGCCGGCCAGGAACGCCTTGCCGAAGCCGCCGATCCAGGCCTGCGAAGCGCCGCCGTCGCCGAAGGCGAGGCTGTACCCCACGACCACCCACGCAAGGGTAACCGTGCTCGCGATGGCGAAGCATTGCATCAGGACCGAGAGAACGTTCTTCGAACGCACCAGCCCGCCGTAGAACAGCGCCAGGCCGGGCAGCGTCATGAACAGCACGAGGGCGGAGGCCGTGATCATCCAGGCGGTGTTGGCAGGGTCGATCCGGCCAGGCTCGGCCGCACCAGCAACGGGCGCGACGATCGACAACAGTGCGGCCAGAAAGGCCTTTGTTTCCATGTGCTTCATTCCCGCCCCTCCCAAGGCCGGTGCGCGCGCCGCACCTGAATAAAGCATACCTCAACGCGATGGAAGGTCCTCCTCGTGGAAGCCGAAGATTCCGCGAGACCGATCGGCGTACCAGTGCTTGAGCGTCAGCCCGACGGTGCGGAACGCGATGTCGGGCCACGGCACGTCGGCTTCCTCGACGAGCTGGACTTCGAGCGTCTCCTCGCCGGGCTTGAACGCGAGGTCGAGCAGGCGTGCCCGGTAGAACAGGTGCACCTGGTTCACGCGCGGCACGGAGACGAGGCAGAACAGGCCCGCGAGCTCGACGCGCGCGCCGGCCTCCTCGAGCGTCTCGCGCAGCCCGGCCTGCGCCGCGGTCTCGTCGTTCTCCATGAACCCGGCCGGCAGGGTCCAGTAGCCGTAGCGCGGCTCGATCGCTCGCCGGCAGAGCAGGATCCGTCCCTCGTGCTCCGGAATCGTGCCCACCACCAGCTTCGGGTTCTGGTAGTGGACCTCGCCGCAGGCGTCGCAGACGTACCGCGGCAGCGTGTCCCCCGGGGGGACGCGCCGCGCGAGCGGCGCCGCGCAGTTACTGCAGAACTTCAGGCAGGTCTCCCAGGGAGCCGAGCTGCGCGTCGGGCTGGAAGCCGAGCGCGTCGACCGGCGCGCCGGTGCGGTTGATCCAGAAGACGCGAAAGCCGAAGGATTTCGCGCCGAGCGCGTCCCAGCAGTTCGACGACACGAAGCCGACTGCCTCCTTCGCGACGCCGAGGCGGTCGATCGCGAGCTGGTAGACCTCGGGCACCGGCTTGAACTGCTTCACGGCATCGACGCTGAGCACCGCGTCGAACTTCAGGCCCGAATGCTCCACCAGCGGATCGATCATGTCGGGCGAGCCGTTGGTGAGGATGGCGAGCTTGCGGCCGGCGAGCGCCCGCAGCGCGCCCGGGACGTCGGGATACGGCGAGAGGCGCAGGTATTCCTGCCACAGCGCGTCGGCCCGGGCGGCGTCGAACGGCAGCTTGAGCGCGGCGCAGCAGTATTGCAGCGCATCCTTCGTGATCTGCGAGAAGCGCGCGTAGCGCCGCATGAGCGTGCGCTGCCAGGTGTACTCGAGCTGCTTGGCGCGCCACAACTGCGACAGCGCCGCGCCCTTTCCGGGCCAGAGCTCGTCGCAGCGCCGGATCACCGAGTGCACGTCGTAGAGCGTGCCGTAGGCGTCGAACACGAGGGCTTGGAGGCGCATGGGCGAAGTATAGAATGCGCGCGATGCCCGACCGGTACGACGAGCTCTACGCGGCCTACCGCTGGCAGGTCCCGGAGCGCTACAACATCGCGCAGGCCTGCTGCGGGCGGTGGGCCGCGGACCGCACGCGCTTCGCGCTGTACTGGGAGGACGAGTCGGGGGCGCGCGCGGCCTACACCTTCTGGGACATCCAGCGCGAGGCCAACCGCCTGTCCAACGCGCTCGCCGGCCTGGGCGTGAAGCGCGGCGACCGCGTCGCGCTGCTGCTGCCGCAGCGGCCCGAGACCGCGATCGCCTACATCGCGATCTTCCAGATGGGCGCGATCGCGGTGCCGCTGTCGCACCTGTTCGGCCCGGACGCGCTCGAGTACCGCATGCAGAACGCCGGGGCGAGCGTGGCGATCGCCGAGCCGGCGACGCTGCCGAACCTCTGGCAGGTGCGCGAGCGCCTGACGCAGCTGCGCCACGTGATCGGCGTGGGCGGCGCGCGCGAGTCGGGCGTGCTCGCCTGGGAGGCGCTGCTCGATAAGGCCGGCTCGCGCTTCGCCGCGGTCGACACGCACGCCGAGGATCCTTCGCTGATCATCTACACGAGCGGCACGACCGGCCCGCCCAAGGGCGCGCTGAAGCCGCACCGGATCATGATCGGCAACGTGCCGGGATTCGTGCACTCCCACGATTTCTTCCCGCAGCCCGGGGACATGTTCTGGTCTCCCGCCGACTGGGCGTGGACCGGCGGGCTGATGGACGCGCTGCTGCCGGCGTGGCTGTTCGGCATTCCGATCCTCGGCTACCGCGGGCGCTTCGACGCCGAGCGCGCCTACGACCTGCTCGAGCGCTATGGGGTGCGCAACTCGTTCCTGTTTCCCACCGCGCTCAAGCTCATGATGAAGGCCGTGCCCGAGCCGAAGGGGAAGTACGACCTGAACCTGCGCTCGATCATGAGCGCGGGCGAGGCGGTGGGGGCCACGGTGATCGAGTGGGCGCGCGAGCAGCTCGGCGTCACCATCAACGAGATGTTCGGCCAGACCGAAATCAACTACGTGGTCGGCAATTGCCAGGCGGCGTGGCCGGTGAAGCCGGGCGCGATCGGCCGTCCGTACCCGGGGCACGACGTGGCGGTCGTCGACGACGCGGGGAACCGCGTGCCGGCCGGCGAGCTCGGCGAGGTCGCCGTGAACCGCTTCTGGCGCGGCCAGAAGGATCCGGTCCATTTCCTCGAATACTGGAAGAACCCGAAGGCGACCGCGGAGAAGTACGTCGGCGACTGGGGCTGCACCGGCGACCAGGCGCGCATGGACGAGGACGGCTACCTCTGGTACCAGGGGCGCTCGGACGACGTGATCAAGAGCTCGGGCTACCGCATCGGGCCGGCCGAGATCGAGAACTGCCTCGTCAAGCATCCGGCAGTCGCCAACGCCGCCGTCATCGGCAAGCCCGACGCCACGCGCGGCGCCATCGTCAAGGCGTTCATCGTGCTGCAGCCGGGGCAGAGGGCCTCGAAGGCGCTGGAAGAGGACATCCAGCAGCACGTGCGCGGGCGGCTGGCGCCCTACGAGTATCCGAGGGAGGTCGAGTTCATCGACGCGCTGCCCATGACGACCACGGGCAAGGTGCAGCGCAAGGAGCTGCGCAAGCGCGAAGAGGCGGCTCGTCACGTCACGCAGGAGGGGAGCGACCCATGAGCCTGATCCAAGCAGAGCCGTTCGAGCTGGCGTTCGATGCCGCGACGACCGCCCTCGTCATCATCGACATGCAGCGCGACTTCGTGCTGCCGGGCGGATTCGGCGAGAAGCTCGGCAACGACACCTCGTTGCTGCTCGCCGCGGTCGAGCCGACCCGGCGCGTCCTCGAGGCCGCGCGCCGCAAGCGCATGCTCGTGATCCACACGCGCGAAGGCCATCGCCCCGACCTCTCGGACTGCCCGCCGGCGAAGCTGACCCGCGGCGGCAAGACCTTCATCGGCGAGCCCGGCCCGATGGGCCGCATCCTGGTGCGCGGCGAGCAGGGCCACGACATCATCCATCAGCTCTACCCGGTCGCGGGCGAGCCGGTGATCGACAAGCCGGGCAAGGGCTCCTTCCACGCGACCGACCTGCACCAGATCCTGCTGGATCGCCGCATCCGGACGCTCGTCGTGTGCGGCGTCACCCTCGAGGTGTGCGTGCACACGACCGTGCGCGAGGCCAACGACCGCGGCTACGAATGCGTGGTGCTGGGCGACTGCGTCGCGTCCTACTTCCCCGAATTCCAGCGCGTCGGGCTCGAGATGATCAAGGCCCAGGGCGGGATCTTCGGCTGGGTCTCCAGCTCGCGAAACTTCATCAGCGCGATTTCCTGAGGCCCGTGGCCAGGCTGCAGGCACTGTCGCTGGGTCACGCCCTCGATCCCTTCCCGCCCGCAGCGGGCGTGGTGCACAGTGTCTATGCGCGCGCCGCGAACGTCGACATGGGCAGTGCGCTCTGGACCCTGCTCGCCGCGGGGCGCGAAGACCTGCCCTTCGGCATCCGCCTGGCGGCGGACGCGCTCGACGCGCTCGGCCTGTCCCGCGGCGATCCGGTGCGGGCCAGGGCGGGGTTCGTGGGCATCGGCGAGGGCGGCGCCACGTTGGTAGTCGACTGCCGCGCGGCGCCGCGCTGGACACCGGCGCGCGACGCTCGCGCCGCGCCGGGCCTTGCCGAGCGGCTCGCGCTCGTCGCGGCCGCCGCGCGCCCGCGCGCGTGGGCCGGCTCCGCGCGAATGGCAGGTGAGGTCGTGTCGGCGCTGGAACGCGGCGCGTCATTGCCCGGCGTGCTCGCCGGCGTGGTCGGTTGCGGCCCGGGCTCGACACCGGCGGGCGACGACGTTGTCGTCGGCGTGCTGGCCGCGCTCGCGATGCCGCATGCGGGCGCGCGCGGCGCGGCGGCGACGCGCGTGCTGCGCGGCGCGCTGCAGCCGCTGCTGGCCGGGACCAGCGACCTCGGCGCGCATCTGCTGCGCCAGGCGGCCGAGGGCTTCTTTGCGCGGCCGGTGCGCGAGCTCACGCTGGCGCTGGCCTGCGAGCCGGACGGCGCACACACGCGCGCAGCGCTGCGCCGCGTGCTCGACATGGGCGCGAGTTCCGGCGCGGACCTCTGCCTGGGACTGCACGCGGCGGCGCACACGGCATGAGCACGCGCTCGCGGGTCTACCGCAACCTGTACAAGGACTCCGTCTCGCTGATGACGGTGTCGGCCAAGGTCACGGCCGTGCCCGGCATCGAAGCCGCCTCGGTGGTCATGGCCTCGGCCAGCAACGTGGAGAACCTTGCGCGCGCCGGGCTCGGCGCGTTCGACGTGCATCCCAACGACCTCGTCGTCGCGGTGTCGGGAACCGACGAGGCTTGCGCGCTGGCGCTGGACAGGGCCGACGCGCTGCTCACCGCCAAGGCCGCAAGCGGCGAAGGCGAAACCGCGGCGCGGGCGACGTTGACCAGCCTGCGGATGGCCGTCGAGCGCGACCCCGCGCACAACCTCGCGCTGATCTCGGTGCCGGGCGACTACGCGGCGGCCGAGGCGATGAAGGCGTTGCGTCTCGGCATGCACGTGATGCTGTTCAGCGACAACGTGCCGGTCGAGCGCGAGCTCGCGCTCAAGCAGTACGCCGACGCGCACGGCCTGATGGTGATGGGGCCCGACTGCGGTACCGCCATCGTCAACGGCGTGCCGCTCGCCTTCGCCAACGTCGTGCGGCGCGGCCCGATCGGCGTCGTCGGGGCCTCGGGCACCGGCACGCAGGAGGTCACGGTGCGGATCCACCAGCTCGGCTCCGGGGTCTCGCAGGCCCTCGGCACCGGGGGCCACGACCTGTCGGCCCGCATCGGCGGGATCTCGATGCTCTACGGGCTGCGCGCGCTGGACGCGGACCCCGCCACGAAAGTGATCGTCCTCGTCTCGAAGCCGCCCGCGCCCGAAGTCGCGGCCCGGGTGCTGGCCGCGGCCGAGGCGAGCGCCAAGCCCGTCGTGGTGATCTTCCTCGGCGCCGATCCGGCGACGGTCACCCGCAAGGGCGTGCACGGCGCAAGCGACCTGGCGCAGGCCGCGGACATGGCGGTGGCGCTGGCCCGGGGCGAGGGCGCGGTCGCGGCGCCGCTCGCGATCCCGGGCGAGATGCGCCGCACGCTCGGCGTCCTCGCGCACTCGATGGCCCCGACGCAGCGCTACGTGCGCGGCATCTTCTCCGGCGGCACGTTCTGCTTCGAAGCGCAGCTGGTCCACGCCGCGGCGGGGCTCCACGCCCGCTCCAATACGCCGACGGCGGGCAACCGCGCGCTCGAGGACAACCGCAAGAGCCGCGAGAACACCTTCGTCGACATGGGCGACGACGAGTTCACGCAGGGCCGCCCGCACCCGATGATCGATCCGTCGCTGCGCGACGCGCGCATCCGCGACGAGGCGGGCGACCCGTCCGCCGCCGTGGTCCTGTTCGACGTGGTGCTCGGCTACGGCGCCGCCGAAGACCCGACCGCGGGATTGCTCGGGGTGATCGGCTCGGCCAGGGCCAAGGCGACGGCGGCCGGCCGCACCGTCGCGTTCATCGCGCACGTGTGCGGCACCGACCAGGATCCGCAGGACCGCAGCAAGGTCGTGGCCGGGCTGAAGGCCGCCGGCGTGCTGGTCGCCGCGTCCAACGCGGAGGCCGCCACCTGGTCGGCGGCCGTCATCGCCGAACGCCAGGGAGCGCAGCCGTGAAGCCGCTGTTCGAGCAGGACCTCAAGGTGGTCAACGTCGGGCTGCAGGGGTTCGCGACCAACATCGCCGCCGCGGGCGGGCAGGTCACCCACCTGAGCTGGTCGCCGCCGGCCGGCGCCGACGCCGCGCTGGGCTGGATGCTGGCGGGCATGACCGGCGAGCCGCGGATCGAGGAGGCCAACCGCGCCGCCTACGAGCGCTACCTCGGGGCGCAGCCGCGGCTGGTCGACTTCGTGCTCGCGCGCGACGCGATTCCCGCGCTCGCCGAGCGGCGCATCCTGCACTCGGGCCCGCCGATCGCCTGGCGCGACATGTGCGGGCCCCAGCAGGGCGCGATCTGCGGAGCGATCCTCTACGAGGGCTGGGCGGGCTCGCTCGAGGCCGCCGAGAAGCTCGCCGCGAGCGGCGCCGTGGCGCTCGCGCCGTGCCACGCGCACGGCGCCGTCGGGCCGATGGCCGGCATCATCAGCCCCTCGATGCCGGTGTGGGTGGTCGAGAACACGGCCGCCGGCAACCGCGCCTTCTGCAACGTCAACGAGGGCCTGGGCAAGGTGCTGCGCTTCGGCGCGAACGCTCCCGAGGTGCTCGAGCGGCTGCGCTGGCTGGGGACCGAGTTCTTCGCAACGATGCAGGCGGCGGTGCGCGGGCTGGCCGACGCCGACCTCAAGCCGCTGATGGCGCAGGCGCTGCACATGGGCGACGAGCTGCACAACCGCAACGCCGCGGCCTCCGGGCTGATGTTCAAGCGCCTCGCGCTCGCGCTGCTCGGCTCGAAGCTGGACGGCGGAGCAATCGGTCGCGCGCTCGCGTTCGTCGCCGGCAACGACCACTTCTTCCTCAATCTGTCGATGGCGGCCTGCAAGTCGATGATGGATGCCGCGCATGGCGTGCCCGGCAGCAGCCTGGTGACCGTGATGGCGCGCAACGGCGTCAACTTCGGCATCCGGCTGAGCGGAACGGGCGACCGGTGGTTCCAGGCGCCCGCGAACCCGGTCGACGGTCTGTATTTTCCGGGCTACACGATCGAGGACGCGGCCGCGGACCTCGGCGATTCGGCGATCACCGAGACCAGCGGGCTGGGCGGCTTCGCGATGGCGGCCTCCCCGGCCATCGTCCAGTTCGTCGGCGGCACGCCGGCCGATGCCACCGCCAACAGCCGCCGGATGCTGTCGATCACCCTGGGCAGCAATCCGGCGTTCACGCTGCCGGCGCTGAACTTCGGCGGCACGCCCGCCGGCATCGACGCGCGCCTGGTGGTCGACTCCGGCATACTGCCCATCATCAATACCGGGATCGCGCACAAGAAGGCCGGCGTCGGCCAGATCGGCGCCGGCATCACCTCCGCGCCGATGGCGTGCTTCAACCTCGCGCTGGCGGCGCTGGGCGACGCGCTGGCCGGGCGCGGCCGATGAGCGCGGCGCCGGTCCTGCTCGCGGTCAACGGCACGCTGATGCGCGGGCTCCGGCTCAATCCCAACCTGCTCGCCGCCGGGGCGAGCTTCGTGCGCGAGACGCGGACCGAGCCGGCCTACCGGCTCTGGACCATCGACGACGAGCATCCGGCGATGATCCGCGTGGCCGGCGGCGCCGGCGCGAAGGTGGCGGTGGAGCTCTGGTCGGTGCCCGCGGGCGGAATCGCCTCGATCCTGATGGGCGAGCCGCCGGGGCTGGCGATCGGCAAGGTGCGGCTGGAGGATGGCTCGACCGTGCTGGGCGTGGTGGGCGAGCCGGCGCTGGTGCAGGGCCAGCGGGAGATCACCGAATACGGGGGCTGGCGCGCGTACGTCGCGGCAGCGGGCATCGAGTCCTAGCGCCGCGGCCCGCGCGGCGCGGCGAACGAGGAGGCCGGGATGGGCAAGCGAGGCAAGACGGCGATCGTCGCGGTGGGCGGCAACGCGTTGATCGTAGACGACCAGCACCAGTCCATCCCCGACCAGTACCAGGCGGCCGCGGTGTCGTCGCGGTACGTGGCGGACATGGTGGAGGCCGGCGTCACCGTGATCCTCACGCACGGCAACGGGCCGCAGGTGGGGTTCATCCTCCGACGCTCCGGCATCGCCAAGGGCCTGGTGCCGGAGGTGCCGATCGACTACGCCGACGCCGACACGCAGGGCGCGATCGGCTACATGTTCCAGCGCGCGCTGTACAACGAGTTCCTGCGCCGCGGCCTGCGGCGCAAGGTGATCGCGGTCGTCACCCAGGTGCTGGTGGACCGCGCCGACCCGGCGCTCGCCAATCCCACCAAGCCGGTCGGCGCGCACATGGAGCAGGAGGTGGCCGAGTCCCTGGCGGCCCGGTTCGGCTGGGTGGTCAAGGAGGACGCCGGGCGCGGCTGGCGCCGCGTGGTGGGCTCGCCCCGCCCGAAGCGCATCGTCGAGCTCGACATCATCGAGTCGCTGGTCGACCAGGGCCACATCGTCATCGCCTGCGGCGGCGGCGGCATCCCGGTCGTGGAGGACGCGCAGGGCAGGCTGGAAGGGCTGGAGGCGGTGATCGACAAGGATTTCGCCTCGGCGCTGCTGGCGCACGAGCTGGACGCCGACCTGTTCGTCGTCTCGACCGGCGTCGAGCGGGTGGCGATCCACTTCAACCAGCCGCAGCAGCGCTGGATCGACCGCATGACCCTGAGCGAGGCGATGCGCTACCTCGAGCAGGGGCATTTTCCGAAGGGCAGCATGGGGCCGAAGATCGAGGCCATCGCCTCGTTCCTCGCCCCGGGGGGCGCGCGGCGGGCGATCATCACCGATCCGCCCAATCTCGGCCGCGCGCTGACGGGAGCGACCGGCACGCACGTGACGCCGGGCTGACATCAACAAGCGACGACAACGGGAGGCTCCAATGGAAGGTTCGGCGAACGCAAGACTGCAGGGCGCGCCACGCTGGTGGGTGGCGGGAGACCTGAACGGCTTCTTCGGCCTGTTCACCAACATCCTGCTCAACACGATCGTGCTCACGGGGCTGTGCATCGGCCTCGTGCAGCTGCCCGGCGACCTGGTCTATTCGCGCATCCTGCCGGCGCTCGGCATCGCGCTCGCGCTCGGCAACATCTTCTACGCGTGGCTCGCCTACCAGCTGGCGAAGAAGGAAGGCCGCACCGACGTGACCGCGATGCCCTACGGGCCGAGCGTGCCGCACATGTTCATCGTGGTGTTCCTCGTCATGCTGCCCGTGTACCTGCAGACCAAGGACGCGATGCTCGCGTGGCAGGCGGGGCTCGCCTGGTGCCTGATCATCGGCGTGATCGTGCTGATCGGCGCGTTCGTCGGGCCGTGGATCCGGGCGCTGACGCCGCGCGCGGCGATGCTGGGCACGCTCGCCGGGATCTCGATCACGTTCATCTCGATGCGCCCGGCGTTCCAGATCTGGGAGGCGCCGTGGATCGGCTTCGCCTCGCTCGCCATCGTGCTCATCGCCTGGACCGCCGGCATGCGGCTGCCCGGCGGCGCGCCCGGCGGGCTCGCGGCCGTGATCGTCGGCGGCGTCATCGGCTGGGTCGCGGCGTTCGCCGGCTGGAGCAACTACATGGACGCGGCGGCGGTGGGCGCTTCGTTCCAGCGCTTCGGCCTGCACGTGCCGCTGTTCTCCGGTGACGTGTTCACCGGCCTGAAGCACGTCGCGCCGCTGCTCGCGACCGCCATCCCGCTCGGCATCTACAACTTCGTGGAGGCGATGAACAACGTGGAGAGCGCGTCCGCCGCCGGCGACAGCTACGACCTGCGCAAGATCCTGCTGGCGGACGGCAGCGGCGCGGTTCTCGGCGCGCTGCTCGGCAGCCCGTTTCCGCCCGCGGTCTACATCGGCCACCCGGGCTGGAAGGCCGTCGGCGGCCGCATCGGCTACTCGCTCGCGACCGGGATCGTCATCGCGCTGGTGTGCTTCCTCGGGCTGACCGCGCTGCTGCTGGCGGTGATCCCGCTGGTCGCGATCCTGCCGATCCTGCTCTACATCGGCCTGGTGATCGGCGCGCAGGCGTTCCAGGCGACGCCGCAGAACCATGCGCCCGCGGTCGTGCTCGCGATCATTCCGAACCTCGCCGAGTGGGCGAAGACGCAGATCGACGGCGCGCTCGGCGCCGCGGGCACGTCCGCCGCCCAGGTCGGCCTGGACAAGCTCGGCAGCACCGGCGTGCTCTACCACGGCCTGGAGCTGCTGGGCGGCGGCTCGGTGCTCGCCGGCATGGTGCTCGGCGCGATCGGCGCGTTCATCATCGAGAAGCGCCTCGGCGCGGCGGCGGCGACCGCGCTGATCGGCGCGGCGCTGTCGTTCATCGGCTTGATCCACGGCAGCCAGCTCGGCTGGGCGGCCTCGCCGGTGGTCGCGCTCGGCTACGTGCTGTTCGCGCTCGTCTGCCTGGGCGTGGCGGCGCAAGCGAAGGGCGCCGCCGGCGCGCCGGGCTGAGCCGCGGCGGGGTGAAGCGGCTGCTGCTGGTCGGCGGCGGCCACGCGCACGCGTGGGCGCTGCGCGCGGGGGTGGCGGGCGACGTGACGCTAGTCACGCCGTACCCGCACCACACGTATTCGGGGATGCTGCCCGGGTACGTGGCCGGGCACTACTCGGCGGCGGAGATCCGGATCGACCTCGCCGCGCTCTGCGCGCGCGCGGGCGCGAGGCTCGTGCTCGGGCGCGTCGCCGCGCTCGACGCCGCCGCGCGTCGTGCGACGCTCGAGGACGGCGCGCGCATCGACTACGACCTCGCCGCGCTCGACGTCGGCTCCGAATCCGGCGCGCCCGGGGGCGCGCTCGCGGCCAAGCCGTTCGAGCCGTTCATGGCGCGCTGGGAGGAACTCCGCGGCTCGGCGCGGCGCATCGCGGTCGTGGGCGGCGGCGCCGCGGGCATCGAGATGGCGATGGCCGCGGCCCACCGGACGCGGGTGCCGGTGACGCTCTACTCGGATCGCCCGATGTTTCGTCCCGCGCTCGCGCGGCGCATCGCGCGCCAGCTCGAGGCCAATGGCGTCGCGCGGCGCGACGCCGCCTATGCGGGCGAGCCGCACGACCTGGTGATCTGGACCGCGGGGGCGTTTGCCGCGCCCTGGCTTCGCGCGAGCGGGCTGGCGCTCGACGAGCGCGGCTTCGTGCTCGTCGACGACCGCCTGCGCAGCGTGTCGCACCCGGAGGTCCTCGCCGCGGGCGATTGCGCGACGCTGCGCGACGCGCCGCACCCGAAATCCGGCGTGTA
>Ga0335085_10002005_pt1 | contig 39733 bp, 32 predicted proteins | sample Lox_Sample_45_FD_206712 | JGI IMG/M metagenome (GOLD analysis project Ga0335085, IMG submission 206712) | Soil microbial communities from Loxahatchee National Wildlife Refuge, Florida, United States - Lox_Sample_4.5 | ecosystem: Environmental > Terrestrial > Soil > Wetlands | place: USA...
TTGCGCCAGCGGTCATCGCTGCGGCCGAGCATGCGCATGATCTGGCGGCTGGTATGCAGCGAGAAGGGGCGCGGCTCGCGCAGCAGGATCATGTCGTCGATCTCATCGAGCAGGCGATTGCCCTTTTTGCGGTTGCACTCGTGGCAGCAGGCAACGAGGTTCTCCCATGTGGAGTTGCCGCCGCGCGAACGCGGAACGACGTGGTCGAGAGTGAGCTCGCCGGGAGGATAGGCTTCGCCGCAGTACTGGCAGGTGTTGCGGTCGCGGAGCAGAATGTTTTTGCGCGAGAGGGCGCGGGTCTGGTGGGGGATGCGGCGATATTCAAGCAGGCGAATGACCGAAGGCATGGCGATGATGGTGCGCTGCGCGTGGAGCGAAAGGCCGTGCTCCTCCTCAGTCCGCGCGATGCCCTTGAGCACCAGCACGAGGGCGCGGCGCGCGCCGCAGATGTTGATGGGCTCATAGGAGGCATTGAGCACGAGCACCGGCATTTGCAAAATGTGCGCGTGAGCGTACGGCGCGGTACCGTGGTCCGCGGCCAGGACGACAGCTTTGGCAATCGCTTTCTGCTTGCGCGCGTGAATCATGGCTTTTCCCAACGACATCTCTTTCCCCCCGGTTAAAAAGATGGTTGTTCACTCACATTCGACGAACTCGATGGTGTACCGTGCGTGACAGCGTTGGTCAGTGTTTCGTTATCTTCGAGCGTTTGGTTGTTGTTCAGCTCGCCTTCTTCAAATATTGCGCTGCCGGTCGATCGACCGAATCCCACAGCACGCTGCGCGCGAGCCAGAGTTGCTACCCAGACTGACGCCGCTCCGGCTTTGAGCAAGGTTTGCGCGGCTGCGCGCGCCGTTGCGCCAGTGGTAAGAATGTCGTCGATGAGCAGGATGTGCTGCGCCGTAACCAGAGACGGATCGGAGACTGAAAATGCGCCACGCACGTTAAGGCGGCGCTGGCGCGGCGTGAGGCCGGCCTGCGTATCGGTGGCGCGCAGACGCATGAGCGTGCTGGGGGCGAGAATCAGCCGCCATTCGGGGTTGTTTCGGTGGAGGAATTGAAGCGCTTCGACGGCAAGCGAGCGCGACTGATTGAAACCGCGCTGCGCGTATTTGGAGCGGTGCAGCGGCACGGGAACGACGAGCATTTCTGCGGGAGCCTCGCCGGCGAGCTGTGCGATGGCCTGGGCCAGCATGGCTCCGAGCCCTTGGGCGGCCGGGTGCAAGTGGTCGTATTTGAGAGCGTGGATGGCCTGGCGCATGCGGCCCTGGTAGAGGCCGTAGGAGACGGCGCGGGCGAAGGACGGCGGCGCAAGGCGGCACGCACGGCAAAGGGTTGAATGCGCAGACGTTGGCGAGGGCGAGATTACCTCTCCGCAGCGCGCGCAGACGGGCCCGGTCTGGACGGAGAACTCCGACCAGCAGACAGAGCAGATTGGAACGGAAGAGAGCTGCGGCAAGGGCGAGCCGCAAAGTTCACAGGAAGAAGGAAGGAGTGCGCAACTCAAACTGTCGATTGGACTTCGGAGCACGCGGACCACGGCACGCCAGCGCGTTGTTTGCGCCAGGGGAACGTCGGTCACGCGGATGGCGGTGTCTCTTGTGAAGACTCACCTCGCTAGGGGGCAAAGCCGAACCGATGCAGCCCGATGGGGAAAGTATAGCGCATCGCTGAATTTCGAGCCTGGAGGGCTGATGCGGCGAGGCAAGATCGCAGTGCCACGAATGAGGTTGCAGCAGGAGACGAAACCGGGCAGGAAACCCAATGAAGCGGTTGTGCTTCACTCAATCTCCTGCCCACGTTTTTTCGTGAATCATGCGCCGTCACGCCGCCGGCGCAAGTTGCTTGCGCGAAGCGACGGGGCGGGCCTGACGGTCAGCCGTGATGCGCGTGCTGCTCGCGCTCTCTTTCGCGCTGGCGCTCCTGCTCTCTTCCCTTCTCCTGTTCGCGCTCGCGATCAACGTTGGCATTTGCATCGCGGGCCGCGTCCTTGATGTTGCCCACAACCTTCTGGGCTTTGCCTTTGATTTGCTGCGCGGCTCCTTCGACCTGAGCGTCAGTGTTACCGGTCCACTCGCCAACTTGGCGTTTCGCGCGTCCAGCAGCGTCGTTCACTGCGCCTTTTACACGATCCTTATCCATGATTCCACCTCCGTGGGTTTTTGCTACGGGTTTGTCTAGCGGACCTTATTGATGCCCCTATGGCCGATCTGGTAAGAGAGCCGCCGCGGTTTTTTTATTGCGCAGCTAAACGGCTCTGCGTCCCGTGATCAGCTGGATGACCAGCACTACAAGCGCCAGCACAAGAAGGATGTGAATGAATCCGCCGAGTGTATACGACGAAACAACTCCAATCAACCACAGCACGAGAAGAATTACAAAGATCGTCCAAAGCATCATTCACCTCCCGGTGATTCGTCCTCAACCACTCACGCTTTGACGCCCTGCCCTGTGTGCGGGTTGTTCGTTTCGTTTTTTCGATACGGCGAGAGAAGAACGACGATTGCGCAACGGCCGTTGGATGCAACCGATGCGCGAAGAATCGCATCGTGCGCGGGAGCGAATCTCTTAAGGTGCTGAGCAGCCGCGCATGTGGATAACGGCATCACAGGAGAAGGTTTGAGCAATCGCGCGCCGTTGAGACAAGGAAGCGCGCGAAGGAGAGCGACATGCTACTGCTGATCATTCTCATCGTGCTGATTTTCGGATTCGGATATGGCGGCTATCGAGTGGGGCCAGGATGGGGATACTACGGCGGCGGGGGAATCAGCCTGATCCTGACGATCATCCTGATTCTGCTTTTGCTGAAGGTGATCTGAGACAAGCGCAATGAGGGCGCGGCGAGACGTGTCTCGCTCGGAGCGAAGGCGTCCGTTTGGCTGGCGGAGGGGGAGAGAAGCTAAAAGACTCCGGCCATGTAGGCTTCAGCGGGATGCAGGTTCTCCTCCTTGGAGCCACATTCCGCGAGGACGACCGGCGAAAGCGTGATGACGGGGCAGTGAGTGTGGGCGAGCGTTTTGTAGACCACACCATGCCGCGTAATGGCGGCAAATGCCGATGCGCCCTGCGCGCCGAGAACAATGAGATCGGCCTGCTGCGCGCGGCTCTGATAAAGCAATTCTTCTGTTGGGTCACCGGGCACCACGACAGTCTGGATGGCGATTTGGCCTTGCAGATTGCGGGGAACCAGTGCAAGCATGCCGGCCTCGACCTCGTCGAGAGATCGGCCAGCGAGAAAATCAGCGCGGTCCTGTGGCCGGATGACGTGTTGCAGGATGAGCCGCGCACCGTGCTGCAAAGCCAGCTCGGCGGCGAACGCGGCCACAACAGTGCTGGGCTCATGCAGGCTGACGGCGCAGAGGATGGAGCGCGTGGCAAAGTTGCGATAACTGCCGTCGACGACCTCGGGGCCGATGACGTAGACAGGCGACGTGGCAGTACGCAAAACGGCCTCGGCGACCGAACCCACCAATAGCTTGCCAATGGGACCGGGCGAGTGGGTGCCCATCACAATGCGGTCAACCTGGCGCTCGCGCGTAAATGCGAGAATTTCATCGGCAGGCAGGCCTGGCCGCGCCACGACTTCACATTTAAGACCCGCCTCACGAATGCGCGCGGCGAGCGGCTCAAGGTGCTGCTTTTCACTTCGCGCGGCAGCTGCGTAGTCGTAATAGCGAATGCCCGAGGACTCCGAGGAGGAGGCTACGAGCGTGTCATAGGCGTGGAAGAGGATGAGGTCGGACCCGAATTCGCGGGCCTGAGCGAGCGCAAACGAGAAGGCCTTTTCGTTTGTCGGCACTTCGGTGGCGAAGAGGATGGTGGAGGGTTTTGTCCAACCTGACTTCAGTAGGGCGGCCATATGTGCCTCCTCTGGGTGCGTTCAAATGGTGCCAAAGGCAGTACCGAGTTAGCGGTGTTTTACCGCACATAAAATGGTGATCAGCCTCACCTTACGCGGTTTGCGAGCTTCAGGAAGCTGACCGTCGCACTCCCGCACTGTGACTATCGACCCAGAGCCGGCAAGTAGCCTTGCCGGTGACAAAATTGTGTTCCCGTTTCCCGAATTTGTCCAGAAGAGGGGCCGATCAACCCCGAAAAGGGCGCATAAAGTGATCCCAATCACAGCCCGAAGGGGCTGACGGATGTTCTTCTGAACCCGTCAGGCGCTCCCATCCCCTTCAGCGATCCGACCAGGAGGCCCTATGCAACTCGAACCTATGCAAAACATTCCCGCACGTGGCGGGATCGACTACGACGAATCTCCGTTCCTTGCCATCTGGGAAATTACGCAGTCCTGCGACCTAGCATGCAAACATTGCCGCGCCGCCGCGCAACCCATTCCGCACCCGGATGAGTTGACGCATGAGGAAGGCAAGGCGCTGATCGATCAGATCGCAGCGATGCACATTCCTATTTTTGTGTTCACGGGCGGCGATCCGCTGAAGCGCAAGGACCTGTTTGAGCTGATCCGCTATGCGGCGAGCAAGGATGTGCACGTTGCGGTGACCCCGAGCGCCACGCCGCTGCTGACCCGCGAGGCGATTTTCAAGATGAAGGAAGCCGGGCTGGTGCGACTGGGCATTTCGCTCGATGGATCGACGCCGGAGATTCATGACGCGTTCCGCGGGTTGCCGGGAGCGTGGGCGCGCACGATTCAGGCGATTGAGTGGGCGAACGAAGCCGGGATTCCGATCCAGGTGCATACGACTGTGAGCCGGCACAATGTCAACGACCTCGACAACTTGTGCGATCTGTTCGAGAAGCTGGCCATCGTGATGTGGAATGTATTCTTCCTGGTTCCGGTGGGGCGCGGACAATTGGACGATCTGCTCAGCGGCGAAGAGTTTGAGCAGGTGTTCGGCAAGATTTACGAACTTTCGCGGCGAGCAAACTTCCAGATCAAGACAACGGAAGCGATGCACTATCGGCGTTACCTGCTGCAACACAACCTGGAAGAGCGGCGCATGGGACACGGCGCGCGGAACGGGGCCGCAAACGGAACAGGGCATGGCGGCGGGCATCCGATTGGAGCGGCTTACGAGCCGGGCACGCCGACTGCCGATGTTGACACACGCAACCACAGTTGGGCCACGCGTCGCGTGAACGACGGCAAGGGATTCGTTTTTATCTCGCACATGGGCAACGTCTATCCAAGCGGTTTTTTGCCGATTCATGCTGGAAATGTGCGCGAAACGCCGCTGGGAGAGATTTATCGCAACTCGCCGATCTTCAAGGCGCTGCGCGACACGGGCCGGCTGGAAGGCAAGTGCGGCGCGTGCGAGTTCAAGGAGATCTGCGGCGGATCAAGAGCGCGAGCTTACGCACTGACCGGTGATCCGCTGGCGCAGGAGCCTTGCTGCATCTATCAGCCGAAGAACTGGGACCCGGAGCTGGATCAGCAGGCGGAGGCGTTTCGTCATGCAGCACCGGCAGGAACGCTGCTGACGCTTTAGAGCCGGCGCGAACTGTCCGGCGCAAAGCGCGCCGCTCGCCGTCGGCTGCAAATCCAAAGGATAGCTATGTGCATTGGAGCGGCTGGCCGCTTCATTGCCTGCCGACGTTACTGCGGGCATTTTCCGGCGTGCAAGCGTGAAGGGCGGCAAATGCTGTAAACATGGAGCGAGGCAAAGCGAATGCGGGTTGCGATCGTCGGCGGAGGGGTTGCGGGGCTGGCGGCGGCTTTTGAGCTGGAAAAGGCGCGCGCGGCGGGAGCTTCGGTCGAATATGCGCTCTATGAGGAGCGGGCGCGGCTGGGCGGATCGCTGGCATCGGAGATTGTGAACGGGGCGGTGCTGGAGCGCGGGCCGGATTCCTTTTTGACGGAGAAGCCAGCGGCGGCTGAGCTGTGCCGCGAACTGGGCCTGGGCGGCGAGTTGCTGCCGTCAAACGACGCGGCGCGGAAAACCTACATTGTGGTGCGCAACCGGCTGGTGTCGTTGCCCGACGGGCTGATGTTCCTGGTGCCGACCAAGCTGGTTCCGACGGCGCTGACGCGGCTATTCGGTATTAGAACGAAGATTCGCATGGGGATGGAGCTGCTGCATCCTCCGCGAGCCAATGAGGGAGACGAGTCCGTTGCTGCGCTGGTGAGGCGGCATTTCGGGCAAGAGGCGGTGGACCGGCTGGCCGATCCGCTGCTGAGCGGAATTTACGGTGGCGATGCCGAGCAACTGAGCGCGCAAACCGTGCTGCCGCGCATGGTAGAGATGGAAACGAAGCACGGTTCGCTGACGCGCGGCATGCTGGCCGCGCACAAGCGGATGCGGGAAATGCAGGGGGCAAGGGAGCGAGAGAGCAAGGGAGCGAGCGCTCCGGGGGGCGGCAAAGCGCCCGCCATTTTTACGGCGCTGCGCGGAGGGATGAGCCAGCTCGTGGATGCGCTGGTGGCGCGAATTGATCCGGCGGGCGTTCGGACTGGAGCGTGGGTACGTGAGATCCGGAAGACGGACAGCGGTTGGAATGTTGAGGCGGGCGGAGCAACGGAAACCTACGACGCGCTAATCATGGCTGCGCCGGCGTGGGCCGCCGGAGATTTGCTGAAGCCAGTGGATGCTGCGTTGGGGTCGGAGCTCGGCGGGATTCCCTATTCGTCGTCGATCACCATGAATCTGGTTTACGACGAGGCGAAGATCGGCGCACTGCCGGAGGGATTCGGATTTCTGGTTCCTGCGGTTGAGGGACGTGCGATGCTGGCGTGCACGTTTGTCCATCGCAAGTTTCTGGGGCGAACGCCGCCGGGGAAGGCGGTGTTTCGCGCCTTTCTGGGAGGAATGAATCGAGAGCCGCTTCTGGACGAGAGCGATGAGGCTCTGGTTGCTACGGTGCAGCGCGAGATGAGCGAGATTCTTGGAGCGACGACGTTCAGCGCAGAGATTGAGCCGGAGCATGCACAGGTTTCGCGGTGGCGGCGGGCGATGGCGCAGTATGCGGTGGGGCACAAGGAACGGATGCGGCGGATTGGCGCGCGCGTTGCGGAGTTGCCCGGGCTGCGGCTGGTGGGCAATGCGTACGATGGCATTGGGGTTCCGGATTGCATCCGGCTGGGGCGGCAGGCGGCGCGGGAGCTGGCGGGGATTGGCGCTTCGATAGGCACCACAAGAATCTAAGGTCGGCCGCGTCAATTGCCGGTAGCAACCGAACAACGTTCCTCATGGGCTAAAGCCCGCCATTTCTTTGCGAACTTAGTGCCGGGGATGAATCTCCGGCCTGCCGACCGGACCCATTCGTAGGTGGAGGGAGGCAGGTGAGGGATTGTGGTATCCCAGGTCCCTCCGCCGAGGCGGACGAGGGACCTCCACCCCACGGACTTGGACCTATCCGTGGGGACCCCGACCTGGGGAACCCTCCATCGTGCGAAGCCAGGTGGCCAAAGGCTTAGAACGCTACCCATCTTTGTCCCCCGTATACTCGACTGAGAGTGATGACGATCCGCACGGACACATTTTTGACGACGATTCTGGCCTCGACGCGCGCGACGTTGGCGGCAGCGAAGGCGGATGAGCCCTTTGCCGATCTGGAGCGGCGGGCGGCTGAGCACCACCCGCGCGGATGGGCTGCTGCGTTGCGTCAACGGGCTGCGACGGGGCCCGCGGTGATCGCGGAGATCAAGAAGGCGTCGCCCTCGAAGGGGCTGATTCGCTCTGCATTCGACCCGGCATGGCTGGCGCGAAGGTATCGCGCAGGCGGGGCGGCGGCGCTTTCGGTGCTGACGGACGAGCCGTACTTTCAGGGCAGCCTGCGCAACCTGGAGATGGCGTCGGCCGCCGCGCCGCTTCCCTGCCTGCGCAAGGATTTCATTGTCGACGAGTACCAGATTGTCGAGGCGCGCGCGCATCGGGCGGATGCGATTTTGCTGATTGCGGCGGCGCTCGATCCATCTGAATTGAAGCGGCTGGCGCAATCCGCGCGGGCGCTGATGCTCGACGTTCTGGTGGAGGTTCACACCGCGGAAGAACTGGACGGCGTGCTCGATGCGCTGGGCGAAACGGGCGCTGACGCAATTGGCGTGAACAATCGCGACCTGAAGACCTTCGAGGTGAGCGCGGAGACCTCGATGGCTCTGGCTGTGCGGATTCCTGCGAGCGTGGTGCGCGTGACCGAGAGCGGTATTTCGACACGCAACGACATTGATCGGTTACGCGAGGCGGGCTTCGATGCATTCCTGATTGGCGAGAGCCTTATGCGCCAGCCCGACCCCGGCGTAGCGCTGGCGGAGTTGCTGAAGGGCGCACCGGGCAAGCCATGAGTCTCTGGATCAAAATCTGCGCGAATACTTCGCTGGAAGACGCGATGGTTGCGGCTGAAGCCGGCGCCGATGCGGTGGGATTCGTGTTTGCGCCGAGCCCACGGCGGGTGACGGCGGAGCAGGCAGCGGCGATTGTGCCGCGACTGCCGGCGAAGATTGAGAAGATCGGCGTTTTTGTGGATGCGGCATTCGACGAGATTGTGGCGACGGTGGAGGCGGCCGCGCTGACCGGAGTGCAACTGCATTGGGCGACGCCAATAGAGGTTCGGCCGAAGCTGCGGGCGCGCTTTGGCAGAAGGCTGAGAATCATTGACGTCGTACATTTCCAAGAGGTAGCTCAGGGAGGCGCGCCGGCGCTTGCTTTCAATACGGATGCCGACGCGCTTGTTGTTGATTCGCGAACGGCGACGGCGGTTGGTGGGACTGGACAGACCTACGACTGGGAAATGGCACGGCAAACGATCTTTCTGACTTCCCTGCAAACAAAGCTGATCGCGGCTGGCGGGCTGACTCCTGAAAATGTGGCCGAAGCCATCGCGGTGTTGCGCCCGTGGGGCGTGGATGTGGTGAGCGGCGTGGAAGCTGCGCCTGGACGGAAAAATGCGGCCAAAGTGCGGGCGTTCATCGAGAACGCGCGCGGGGCAAAGGTATCTGGGCCTTGACGGATAAAGGGAATCTTGTGGAGGTGCGCGATGGGGGGAGAAAGAAGCGGGCGCGATCGCGTTTCCCCGTTGGAAATTGATCCCGGACAATTTCGATTGTTGGGCCACGAACTCGTCGACCGTATTGCCGGGCTGCTCGAATCGCTGCCCAAGCGTCCGGTTACGCGAGCTGAATCCCCGCTGGACGTTCGCAAAGCTCTCGATGCCGAACGTGCGCTGCCCGACGCCGGGGCAGATCCTGCTCAATTGTTGAACAGCGCCGCGGACTTGCTCTTGGACCATTCCTTGTTCAATGGGCACCCGAGATTCTGGGGATACATCACGTCATCCGCAGCGCCGATAGGAGCGCTCGGCGAATTGCTTGCTGCCGCTGTGAATCCGAATGTTGGCGCGTGGCCGCTATCGCCGATGGCCAGCGAGATCGAAGCGCAGACGATTCGGTGGATCGCCGAGATGCTGCGGTATCCGGAGGATTGCGGAGGGTTGTTCGTGAGCGGCGGAAACATGGCCAACATCGTGGGCTTTCTCGCCGCGAGGCAGGCGAAGGCTGGCCGCGATGTGCGCACTGCCGGATTGGGCGACGCACGGCTGCGGGTCTACTGTTCCAAGGAAACGCACACGTGGATCCAGAAGGCCGCGGACATTGCGGGCATGGGCACTGATGCGATCCGCTGGATTGCGGCGAACGATCGAATGCAGATCGATGTTTCTTCTCTCCGTCATCAGATTGAGGTTGACCTCGCCAGTGGAGATCGGCCATTCCTCGTCGTCGGATCAGCTGGAACTGTGAGCACTGGCGCTGTTGATCCGCTCGGTGAACTGGCGGCGATTTGCCGCGAATTCGATCTGTGGTTTCACGTGGACGGCGCCTATGGCGCGATGGCGGCGATTCTTCCCGATGCACCTCAAGAGTTTGCCGGCCTTAGCGAAGCGGACTCGATTGCGATGGATCCTCACAAGTGGCTTTACGCGCCGCTCGAGGCTGGATGTGCGCTGGTGCGCAATCGCGAGAAGCTGCGCGACGCATTCTCGTACCATCCACCGTATTACCACTTTGAAACCGAGGCGATCAATTATTACGACCTGGGGCCACAGAATTCGCGCGGGTTTCGCGCGCTGAAGGTCTGGTTGGCGCTGCAACAGGCCGGCCGCGAAGGCTATGTGCAGACAATCTCGGAAAACATTCGGTTGGCCGGCGAACTGTTTCGACATATCGAGCGAACTTCGGGACTGGAAGCGCTGACGCAAGGCCTCAGCATCACAACGTTCCGGTACGTTCCAAGCGACCTCACGTCTGGCGGCGACGAAATCGAAGGTTATCTTGACCAGCTCAACTCCGAACTGCTGACGCGCGTGCAGAACAGCGGCGAAGCGTATCTATCGAATGCGGTTGTGCGCGGCAGGTTCGCGCTGCGTGTGTGTATTGTGAATTTCAGGACGACGCAGGCCGATGTTGAGGCGCTGCCGCCGCTCATTATCAGGATCGGCAATGAGACGGACAAGGAGTTACGACCAGCGGCCCTGCGCCGCTGAGGGGGTCTTCTGAGCCGCGCAGGGCCGGGACGCTTAACAAAGTAACCTTTAGGTTTGATCCAGCGTAAATTCCGGTAAGAACGATGCGCGACGAATTGGCGCGGCTGTCATCCATATTTGTAGAGTGAATCCGGAGGTTTGCCATGGCAACGTTTCTTCCCCCCATTGAGAATCCGTCAAGCCCGATGATGAAGCTCGTGTACAACATGTCGCGGCGTCAGTTTGGCAAGGTGATGACGCCGCTCAAGGTGTACGCGGCGCGAATGCCACTTGGCTTTGGGATGTTTACTGCAAAGATTGCAAAGCTCGACCAGAAGCTGGAGTTGCCGACAGAGATGCGGATGCTGGTGCGCGAGCGCGTGGCGCACATCAATGTGTGCGAGTTCTGCATCGACATTGGACGGGCATTTGCGATCAAGGCGGGAATGAACGAGGCGAAGTTCGATGCGCTGGAGGATTACGCGACCAGCCCGCTATTCAACGATGCGGAACGCGCGGCGCTGGACTACGTGACCGAGCTGACGCGCGACAAAAATGTGAAGCCGGAGACTTTTGCGCGGCTCAGGAAGCATTATTCCGAGCGGGCGATCTGCGAGATTGTGTGGCTGGTGGCGAGCGAGCACGTGTACAACATGACGAACATCGGGCTGAACATTCACTCGGACATGCTGTGCGACATCAGTCGGGCGCAGCATTAATTCTGTTCTGGTTCGAGGGCGGCGCTCGCGTAGACTTTCAGGATGGCTCATCAGAAGCGCGGAGGGCAGTTCTTTGTCCCGGCTGCCACGCAGCGGTTTGATGGTGTCGATCTGCTGCGCGGCCTCTCGATTATCGCGGTGATTCTGCTGCACGGGCAGATCCGGCTACTTTACTTCTATTCGATCAATACTCAGGCGCTGTTGCCACGCGAGGTCTTTCATGTAATTTTCCGGCAGGGTGGGAATGGAGTTACGGTTTTCTTTGCCATCTCCGGCTTTCTGATCACATTGACTTCGCTGCGGCGCTTTGGCTCGCTGGCAAAGACGTGCGCAAAGACCTTTTATCGCATTCGCTTTGCGCGCATTGCGCCACTTTTTCTCGCGCTTCTGGCGGTACTGAGCGTGCTGCATTTAGCCCACGTGGAGGGATTCGTCATCAAGCCTTCGTGCGGCACGCTGCCACAGGCGCTGTTTGCCGCGCTGACGTTCCGGGTGAACTGGTACGAGGCGGCACATGGTTATTTGCCGGCCAACTGGGATGTGATGTGGTCGCTCTCGATTGAAGAGATGTTTTATCTGTTTTTCCCGTTGGCATGCGTGCTGGTGGCAAAACGGCGGCGCGGGATGGCGATTTTCGCTGTGCTGCTGGTGACGTTGGTTGCGTTGGGTCCGTTCGCGCACACCGTGTTCAGCACCAATGTAATCTGGCAGGGTACTTCTTATCTGGGCGGAATGAGCGGGATCGCGCTGGGTTGCCTGACGGCGCTGCTCATGGACTGGCTGCAACGCGCAAACCCGAATTGCATGAGCGCGAAACGACTGCTGGCGATACAAATTGCAGGCGTCGCAGTGATGCTGACGATCGTCATCTGGCCGCCATGGCATTTGATGCACATACTTGGGCGAAGCGGAACCGATGACTCAGTGCTTGGGGTAGGCACCTGCCTGGTGATGCTCGCAAGCGTGCTGCGCGGACGCGCCGGAAGAGTGTGGACCGCGCCGATGCGATGGTTCGGACGCCATAGCTATGAGATCTACCTGACGCATGAGTTCGTTGTGGTATGGATGACGGAGCTCTACGTGAAGGTGCGCCGCGGTTCGCCATTGGCGTGGATTGCGGCGGAAGTAGCACTGGCGGCGGTAGTGGGCGCAGTGGTTGCGCGATGGTTTTCAGAGCCAATGAATCGCTGGCTGCGCGGGGCCAAACCACCGGAGGTTAAGCTTCCCTAGTAAACTGGAAGTTCCCCATCCCAAACGGGGCCGGTGTGTGAGCGAGTATGCCGTCGATTATTGTTCCGGCAAATCCGAGCGAGTCGCGAGCGGGGCGCTTTGGCGTTTACGGCGGGCGGTATGTGCCGGAGACGCTGGTGGCGGCGCTGGATGAGCTGGAGCGCGCCTACGAAGAAGCCAAGGCGGATGCGGCATTTCAGACGGAGCTGAGTTCCCTGCTGAAGGATTACGCGGGGCGGCCCACGCCACTCTATTTTGCCAAGCGGCTGACGGAAGAACTGGGCGGGGCAAAGATCTATTTGAAGCGCGAAGACCTGCTGCACACGGGAGCGCACAAGATCAACAACGCGCTGGGGCAGGGACTGCTGGCGAAGCGCATGGGCAAGAAGCGCGTGATTGCCGAGACGGGCGCTGGACAGCACGGCGTGGCGACGGCGACGGTGTGCGCGCTGCTGGGCCTGGAGTGCGTGGTCTACATGGGCGACGTGGACATGGAGCGGCAGGAGCTGAACGTGAAGCGCATGCGGCTGCTGGGCGCGGAGGTGCGCGGGGTTTCATCGGGCTCGAAGACGCTGAAGGACGCGATCAGCGAGGCGATGCGCGACTGGGTGACGAATGTGCGGACGACCTATTATCTGCTGGGGTCGGCGCTGGGCGCGCATCCCTATCCGACGATGGTGCGGGATTTTCATCGCGTGATCAGCAAGGAATTGAAGCAGCAGATCCTGGAAAAGGAAGGCCGGCTGCCGACGGCGGTGATTGCGTGCGTAGGCGGCGGGTCAAATGCGATCGGCGCGTTCTACGAGTTCATTCCGGAGCGGCAGGTGAGACTGATCGGCGTGGAGGCGGGCGGACGCGGGCCGGCGTTGGGCGAACATGCGGCGCGATTCCAGGGCGGAGCGCCGGGCGTGCTGCAAGGAACGTATTCTTATGTGCTGCAGGATGAGGATGGGCAGATTGCGCTGACGCATTCGGTTTCAGCCGGGCTGGATTATGCGTCGATTGGGCCGGAGCACGCGGCGCTGCACGACTCAGGGCGGGCGGAGTACGTGTCGTGCGATGATGCGGCCGCGCTCGATGCCGTGGTGAAGCTGGCGCGGACCGAAGGGATTTTGCCGGCGCTCGAAAGCGCGCACGCCGTGGCCGAGGCCATTCGCATGGCGCCGAAGATGGCGGCGAATGACATACTGGTGGTGAATCTTTCCGGGCGCGGCGATAAGGATATGGGGATTTTGGCGCGGGAGTTGAAGTTGTAGAGCCGCCCACCCTAGCCACAAAAACAACCGCGCGGCGAGGGTGGGCACCCTTCTATCAGGGGCTAAAGCCCATTCAGTTTTATCGTTTTTGATCGGCACGGCTGAAGCCGTGCCCTGACACTTCGTGCCCCGCCGGATCGATGGGGTGTTGAGAGAATCTGGAAGACGTCAATGCCGATTCGTTTCGATCACAAGCCGGGCCTGGTTGTTTATGTGACGGCCGGCGATCCCAGCCTAAAAGCCACGCGCGAAATTGCCATTGCGGCGATCGATGCCGGCGCCGATGTGATTGAGCTGGGCGTTCCCTTCAGCGATCCTCTGGGCGACGGACCGATTATTCAGAGGGCCAGCGAGCGGGCGCTGGCGCGGGGCACGCGGCTCAAAGATGTGCTTGCGGTGGCGCGCGAGATTCACGCGGCGAGACCGCAGGCCGGCCTGATTCTCTTCAGTTATCTAAATCCAATTTTGCGCTACGGGCTGGCGAAGTTTGCAGACGACGCGAAGGCCGCAGGGGCAGACGGCGTGCTGGCCATCGACATGATTATCGAAGAGGCCGGCGAATACTTGGCCGAGCTGGGGCGCGTGAACCTGTCGCCAGTTTTTCTGGCTGCGCCGACGAGTCCCGATGCGCGGCTTGAGGCGATCGCCAAGAACAGCAAGGGATTTGTCTATGCGATTTCGCGCGTGGGCATTACCGGCACGCAGCAGAGCCTGACCGAAGACGCAGCCGCGCTGGTTGAGCGCATCCGGCGATGGACGAAACTGCCGGTGGCCGTGGGGTTTGGTATCAGCAACGCGGAACACGTGGCGGAGGTGGCGGAGTTTGCAGACGCCGCAGTGATTGGGAGCGCCATTGTCGCGCTGATTGAAAAGTCGACTGCGGAGACGGCACCGGGGGCGGTGTCGCAATTTATTCGAGACAGCCTTCAGCCATCAGCCGTCAGCCGTCAGCCTTTTCCTGCTAGCGCGGACCACGACAACGCGTTCGATCAAGTTGGGGACTGATGGCTGAAAGCTGATGGCTAGTTTTTCAGAGGATGCAATGACGATCGAAGAAATGCGAATCCGAATCGATGCGCTGGACCGGCAGCTCGTGGAGTTGCTCAGCGAGCGGGCGCGCGCGGCGCAGACCATCGGCAACCTGAAGGCTGCGACTTCGCTGCCGGTATACGAGCCGGAGCGCGAGAAGATCATCTACGCCAACGTGCGCGCAGCCAACAAGGGGCCGCTGCCGGACATCGAGTTGACGCATATTTATGAGCGCATTATCGACGTGATGCGGGCGTTGCAGCGGAACGAACTGGCAAGCCAAAGAAATGCCCAGGCCGCACAGGGCCCGGGCGTCGCCGCGGGCAGCGTGCCCGAGACAGGGAAAAAGCAATGATTGTCGCGATGCAGGAGAAGGCTACCGAAGAGCAAGTGGATGCCGTGATCAGCGCCATGGAAGAGGCCGGCGTGAACGTGCATCGGACGACAGGAGAGTTCCAGACGATTCTGGCGGGAGTGGGCCCGACGGCGGGCCTGGACCTGACGAAGTTTGAGATGCTGCCCGGCGTGCTGCACGTGCACCGCATCAGCGCGCCTTACAAGCTGGCGGGGCGCGCCTTTCGGCCCGAAGGCACGGTGGTGGAGTTTCGCAACGGCGCAAAGATTGGCGGGGAGAAGGTGGCAGTGATTGCCGGGCCTTGCGCGGTTGAAAGCCGCCTGCAGATCCTGACCATTGCAAAATGCGTGAAGAAGGCCGGCGGAGGGTTCTTGCGCGGAGGCGCGTACAAGCCGCGCAGCTCGCCGTACTCGTTCCAGGGGCTGGGGATTCCGGGCCTGGAGTTTATGCGCGAGGCCGCCGACGCCAACGGGCTGCTGGTGGTGAGCGAGGTAATGGAGATTGCGCAGATTGAGCCGATGCTGGCGCTGGTGGACTGCTTCCAGGTGGGCGCACGCAACATGCAGAACTTCAATTTGCTGCGCGAGCTGGGCCAGGTGCGCAAGCCGATCCTGTTGAAACGCGGGATTGCCGCGACAGTGGAGGAGCTGTTGCTTTCAAGCGAGTACATCCTGGCTGGCGGTAACTACGACGTGATCCTTTGCGAGCGCGGTATACGAACGTATGAGACGGCGACACGGAACACGATGGACATTGCGGCGATTCCGGTGATCAAGAAGCTTTCGCATTTGCCGATTGTGGCCGATCCTTCGCACGGCACGGGGCGGCGGGACATGGTTCCCGCGATGGCCAAGGCGGCTGTGGCGGCGGGGGCCGACGCGGTGATCGTCGAGATTCATCCCAATGCAGACAAGGCTGTTTCCGACGCGGCGCAGACGCTGTTTCTGGATCAGTTTGAGAAGCTGGTGGACGAGTTGAGGGTGATTGCGGGGGCGGTGGGAAGGACGCTGTGAAGAGCAGCGGAGCTAGCGGTGTTAGCGTTGTTAGCGGAGCTGGAAATACAGCGGTGTTAGCGGCGCGAGCGGAGTTAGGAAGCGGCCGGTCGCCTCGTGCAGGCCGAGAGACTAGCGCCCTTCCGAAAGGCATCCTTGATTGAGCGCATCTCCATTCTGGGCACCGGGTTGCTGGGCACGTCAGTTGGGTTGGCGCTGCGCGACGCGGGATTTCGCGGGTCGATCACGGGATGGAACCGCGGCGCCGAGCAAGGGCAGGAAGCGCTGCGCATGGGCGCAGTGGATTCGCTCGCGGCAGACGGAATAGATGCTGCGCGGGCGAGCCAGGTAACGGTGCTGGCCGTTCCGATCTTCGCCACACTCGATTGGATGGAGAAGCTGGCGCCGGTACTCAGACCGGATCAGCTTGTGACCGATGTGGGCAGCACGAAGCGCGTGATTGCGGAGGCCGCGGCGCGGCTTTTTAATGCGCAGGGCCGCGCGGCGTTTTTGCCCGGGCATCCGATGGCGGGAAAAGAGCGGGGCGGCGCGGCACTGGGTGATGCGAATCTTTTTCGCGGTGCGGTGTGGCTGTTCACCGACGACGCGGCAGCGCGGCGTTCGGCAGAAGGCGCGGAGCTGGTGCGGGCCTGGCGGGAACTCGTTGCAGCGATGGACGCGAAGGTGATCGATCTCGATGCCGCGCGACACGATGAGCTGGTGGCGTGGGTGAGCCACCTGCCGCAGTTTACGTCGACGGCCCTGAGCGCACTGCTTGAAGAGGAAGTGGGCGAAGCGCCGGAACTGAAAGACGTGGGCGGACGCGCGCTGCGCGAGATGACGCGGCTGGGCGCGAGCCCCTACAGTATGTGGCGCGACATTGCGCATACCAATACCGAAGCCGTGGAGCGCGCACTGCTGGCGCTGGAGCAACGACTCGCTCAGTTGCGCGAGAACCTGCGTACGCCAGAGTTGCGCAACGAGTTTGAACAGGCGAACAAGTTTCGGCGTGAGACGTAGCGTTTCCGCAGGGTTCAGTGCTGGTTGCGCAAGTCCCCCAAGCCGGGTCTAAGACTTCCCTCAGGGGCTAAAGCCCCGCTGTTTATGGGCATTATGCGGGAGTCGGGGATGAATCCCCGACCTACCTGTCGTGCCCTGATGCAAAACCATGGATGCACTGGTTCTAGTACACGAGCACTTTGGCGACTTTGCCATTGACGAACCGGACCACCCAGCGATGGCCATCGCGCAGGTAGTACCAGGTCTCGTGCAGGCTATCGTCGGTGGTGTCTTCAACCTTCTTCTGATCGGGGTCCCCGGCGCTGAGCAGCACCATCTGGTACGTCATGCCCTCAATAATGTCCTTGGCGCGAATCGCCTCCTGGAATTCGGGCGCCAGACCTTTCACTTCCACGTCGACCGATATCTTGCTGGTATCCAGTACGCGCGCCATCAGCGGCAAGAATGCAGCCAGCTGAAGATCGGTATCCGTTACGTCTCTGCCATAGCGGAAATTGATGCGTGAGCCGCCGGCGCGCATAAGACCCGCGCCTTTCTTTTCGGCGTTCTTGCTGGCGCCGCTGCCCTCGCCGCCGCCGCCCAGGTGAACCTCCACGCGATCGCTATCCACCTTGACCTCGGTGATGGTGATCCACTGATCGCGCGCGACACCGACACCTTTGTCTTTAAGGAACTTGGCCAGATCCTTCATGTCGATGCCTCGATCGTCAAGCCGCTTATCGGTCTTGGCACTGAAATAGAGGTCAATCCCATCTTTGTATGCGGGCATATCCATGAGCGCCTTGACGTCTTTGCCGAGCAAAGCCTTGCTCAACGCGTCTTTTGCCGCATCTGTGGTTTGGGCCCTGAGATGGGCTTGGAAGGCGGGAAGCAGGAGAACCAAGAGAACAAGAAGATGGCACTTCGACAGGCGATGCATGTGGGTGTACTCGCTTTCTTATCGGGTATTTTCCAGCACGATTTGCAGGCTGGGGTCAGTGATCTCCGCGACGCAAAAACGCTGAAGGTTAGGGAGGTGCAAATTATCGCGATTGCGGAAATCTCTGTCAACCGCGAGGCGGACCTGATCGACCGAAAGTCGAACAGATCAGTCAAAATGAATGAACTTGTTCACGCCATACCACCTTCCGGCTACCCCATTCGTTCCATAGGCACTTACCGTATTTTGCCGATACACTCACTCAGAATCATGATGACGCGGACGTACGGCCGGTTTTGGGGCGTGGTCAGGGTGTTTGCGGCGTGCGTATTGGTCGCTGCCGCCGCGCGCGCAGGCGCGCTCGATCCGCAAAAGGCTATTTCGCAATATATTCAGACTGTCTGGACCACGGACACGGGGCTGCCGCAGACGTCAATCTACTCTGTGACGCAGACCGGCGACGGCTACCTGTGGGCGGGAACCGAATCGGGGCTGGCACGATTCGATGGCGTGCGCTTTACGGTTTACGACAAGCGCAATACCAAGGCGCTGCCCGCCGACTACATTCCACACCTGTTGGGCGCGCACGACGGCAGCCTTTGGATCGGCACCGACAGCGGGCTTGTGCACATGAAAAACGGCGCGTGGACCACCTACACGGTTCACGACGGGCTTTCGAGCAACGATATTCGCGCGCTTTTTGAAGGCAGCGATGGCAGCCTGTGGGCAGGAACAGCACACGGCCTTGATCGGCTGAAAGATGGCAGGATCGAAGTCTACGGCAGCCGCGATGGATTACCGGGAACCGCGGTGACCGACATGAAGGCAGACGCGGCGGGAGTTTTATGGATCGCCACGGATGCTGGACTGGCGCGGTTCGACGGCAAGCGATTTGAGGCATACACGGCGCTCGGCGGCGCGGCCAACAGTCCGATTTCGGCACTGGCCAACGCTCCCGACGGCGCGGTGTGGATGGCTGGGGCGCACGGGCAACTGGCCCGGCTGGACCAGGGGCACCTGGAAGACGAGTCAAAGCCCGCCATCAAGGACTCAATTCACGGGGACGACATCACAGCGCTGCGCTTCGACCACGATGGCAACCTTTGGATCGGATTTGAGAGCCGCGGGCTGGGGCGCCTGCATAACGGAACCCTGAGTCTATATGGCGCGCAGAATGGATTGCCGGGCGACACAGTCGAGTCGTTCTTTGAGGACAGCGAGCACAACCTGTGGGTGGGGATGTTCGATGGCGGCCTGATGCAACTGCGCGACGGGACGTTTACGACCTACGGGAAACCCGAGGGGCTTTCGTCGAATGCTGCGTGGTGCGCACTGCCTGCCGAGGACGGAAGCGTGTGGACCGCGACAAGCACGGGCGGACTGGACCGGATTCTGCCGAACGGCGCCGTGCGCAGCTACACAAACGGGGAGCGCCAGTCGAGCGAGATCATCCATTCGATGCTCCAGACGCGGGACGGGGCGATCTGGCTGGGACAACGGCACGGCGTGCTGACGCGTTTTCAGAACAATCGATTCGAGACGTTCAAATACGCACGATCAAGCAAGAACGCCATCAATTCGCTGCTCGAGGACCGGGATGGCAGCCTGATGATCGGCACGTATGGATCCGGCGTGGCGCGGTTCAGGGACGGGAAGTTTGAAGTGATGAGAGCGACCGGAGAGATTCCGGCGATGGCTGAGGCTGCCGATGGGACATTGTGGCTGGCCACGGATGGCGAGGGCATCATCCGGATCAAGAACGGGATTGAAAGCAGCTTGACCACTGCAAACGGGCTGCTCAGCGATCACATTCTGGCGCTGCACCTGGATCACGACGGAGTGCTGTGGGCCGGCTCGCCGTCGGGAGGATTAAACCGGATTCAGGATGGAAAGATCACCTCCTTTACGCCGGACCAGGGGCTCTTCGACTCCACAGTGGGGAACATTCTCGAGGACAAGCTTGGCAATCTTTGGATGGGATCGGACAAAGGGATTTTCCGCGTCGCGAAGAGCGAGTTAAACGACTTTGCGAATGGCCGCACGAGCGCGATTCACGGCGAGGTATACGACACCATGGATGGCCTGCGCTCCCGCGACACCTTGCAGGGGGGCACAGGGACCGCGTCAACAGGTCCGGACGGACGGCTTTGGTTCTCTACGATGAGCGGATTGTCTGTTGTCGATCCCGCTCGAATGGTGAGCGACAACCAGACGCTCAACGTGCAGGTCGTAGAAGTCACCATCAATGGCAAGATGATGGATCCGGCTCAGAGCATTCGCATTGGACCGGGGGCGAGCCGGATCGAAATCCGATTCACCGCGCCAAGTTTCGTTGCTCCGAGACGCATCCATTTTCACTATTTGCTGGATGGCTTCGACGATCACTGGAGCGATTCATCCACGCGCCGAACAGCGGAATATACCAATTTGCCGCCGGGTCATTATCGCTTTCTGGTAGAGGCCAGCCGTGACGGCGAACCATGGAGTGCTGCCGCCGCGCCCATGAGCCTTTCTGTTGTGCCACCGTGGTACAGAAGCCGGATGGCAATCTCAGCTTTTGGCTTTGCGGGAATCGTCCTCATATGGTTTTTAGTGGAGACGCTGACCCACAGTTTGAAGCGGCGGCGCAAGGAGTTGGAGCGCCTGGTGGTGGAGAGAACCGCGCAGTTGGAGATCGAGAAACAGGGCCTTCTGAGAGCGCGGGAGGCGCTGCAATTTCAGGCGGCGCACGATTCGCTGACCGGGCTTTGGAGCCGCAGCGCGATCCTCGACCAGCTTGCCCGCGAATTGGAGCGGGCCACGCGCCAGCGCACCGTGCTCAGCGTGGTGGTCGGCGATCTGGACCACTTTAAAGTGATCAACGACACCTACGGCCATCTTTGCGGCGATGTTGTGCTGCGCGAGAGCGCCCAGCGTCTGGTGGAGTTGATGCGCGGATACGACGCGGTGGGCAGGTATGGCGGCGAAGAGTTCCTTCTGGTTTTGCCGGGTTACGATGCGGCAAATAATCCCGCGCGCGCCCATGAGCTTGTGGACGTGCTCACGGCGCGGCCGTTCGATTGGAATGGAATTGAGATCAACGTTACCTGCAGCTTCGGCGTGACGGTGACGCAACCCTGGATCGACCACGCCACGATTGACGATCTGATTCGCCGCGCCGACAAGGCGCTCTACGAGGCGAAGCGGAACGGCCGGAACCGGGTTGAATTCGATCTGTCGAACGCGCCCGCAAAAGCAGAGCGCTGAGGCGGAATCATCTATCTTTAGCGCTCACCCGTTCAAAGCGCCGGCGGGAGGCTTCTGGGCTCTCGCTCCGCGCCAATACAAAAACAGTCCGATAAGGATAGCGACGACGGTTTCGACCACGACCTTAACAAAGAACAGCCATGCATTCGAGGAGTCGCCGGGCGGGACGAAAGAAACGATCAAGCAGAATAACACCACCGTGAATCCCATGCCGCCGCAGATCCAGACGCCCAGTTTGCCCCCAGGGATGAGCACCGCATGCGAGTTCTCCCTGCGATCGGCGCGGCCCGCAAGCTTGATGACCGCGGCGAACATGTAGAGGAACGGCAAAAAGTAAAGAATAATGGCGACGTCGATCAGTCCCTGGTAGGCTCCGCGCGCGGAGTCGCCGATCTGACTGAGCAGCAGCACGGCGCAAGAGATGACCGCCTGGACAAGGATCGAGATATATGGGGTTTTCCAGCGGGGATGAATTTTGCCGAAGGCAGCGGGAAGGTAGCGATCGATGCCAACCTGAAAAGGCACGCGCGCAACACCGGCAACCGTGGTGCCGACGCCGCCCGCATTGCCTGCTGTAACAAGAATTGCCGCAATGACGCCGATGAATCCTATTTTGAGAGTGGCAGAGCCGACGGCGATGGCATGAAATACGCCGCTCTTGGGATCGACGTCACCGGCGGGAGCGAGGGCCAGAACGGCAAAGGTTCCCGCGATGTACATGAGAGCGATGAGAGCACCGCCGCCAAAGACTGCGCGGGGCAGCGTGCGGCGCGGATCGCGGACCTCCTCTGCCATGCAGGAGACGAGCTCAAGCCCCGTAAACGCAAAGGCGATCTGCGACCAGAAGTTGATTGTGTCCCAATTCCACGTGGGCAGCATGTTGGCCAGCGTGAAGTGCGTGACAGAACCGTGGCGCACGAAAACGGCGACGGCTACCGCAACCAGGATGAGCAGCGGCGCGTAGGTTCCGACGCCGCCGGCATTCTGCAGCCATTTGCCGATATTGAGGCCAACGATATTGAGCACCACGGCCAGAAGCAGCATGGCGAGCGAGACCCAAAGCAGGAACGGCTGGTTCTGAGCGAGGTCTGCGCCGTGGCTGGAGGAGATGTAAGCGGACATGGATGCGCTGGCCAGCAGCAGGCCGGGAAAGTAAAAGACGGTGTAGATCCAGTAGGTCCAGCCAGTGATGAATCCGTGAAACGGGCCGAACGCGTCGCGCGCCCATGCGTAGATGCCGCCCTCTTCAGGAAACCGTGAAGAAAGCTCGTTGATGACCAGCGCGCCGGGCACGAAGAACAGGAGCGCTGCCAGCACCCACAGGCTGATGGAGGATGTGCCATTGTGGCTGGCGGCGGCGATCCAACGCGGACCCAGGACAGCGGCGATGTTGAAGAGCATCACATCCCAGAAGCCCATGGCTTTGCGCAACTGCGGTTTGGAGTCGCGCGCGTTGGGCGCGGGAAGGGTCATGCGGCCACCTGGGGTGAAAACGGTATGGGGAGATGATAATTGCCGCCAGTTGCTGGCGGCCAGCTCTCAGCCTTCAGCCCTCAGCTTCCGGCGGCCCGCTACGACCGCGTGAAAGCCTAGACTTCTCTAAGCCTGCTCTGTGCTCATGAACGCTCAAGGAAGCATCACGGAACAGGCTGAACGCCAGCAGCTGAAAGCTGACGGCTATCTTTTCATTTGTCGCGGAGCCAATTCTCTGTGCGGCCCAGAATGGGGATGAGGAAGTAACCGTGCAGACGGAGCTTCTTGCCACCGTCTTCAAGCGAGATGGAGGCGCGATAGATTCTGCCGGTCTCGGGATCGAGGACCTGACCACCGGACCATTGACTGCCATTCTGCACAAAACCTGAAAGCACTTGCAGGCCCACGAGAGGGCGGTCTTTCAACGCACCGCTGCAGAGATAGCAGGTGGGATGCGGGACGGGCGGATCGAAGAGCTGCTCAATCGTTCCATAGAGCTTTCCGTTCTCTTCACGGATCTGGACGATGGACTTTACTTTGCCGGTGGCATCGTCGACGGTCTTCCATCGGCCCACTGGAGAAGGTTGTGCGGAATTCGCAGGGCGAACGGCCTGTGCGCGAGAGAGCGAAGAGAACCCGACCAGCGCGGCGAGGGCAAAGAACAGAATCAGGGGAATGAAAACGCGAAGCCGGGGGAGGGTCATGGGCTCAGGTTGCGTGCAGGAAATTAGACTCGTTGCGCACAAAGAGGTTTGAAGCAGACGACCGGTGCCCGCGCAGGCTTACTGGGTTTCCTGGGCGGCTTCCATTTCCTGCGGGGTCGCGGTTCCATCGGCGGGCAGATTCGCAGGAACCATATCGGACGGATCAAGAGATTCGAAGCCCTCCGCTTTTGCCGCATCGAGCAACGCCGGAGAGGAAGCAACAAAGGTGATTCCGGTACCGGGAAACATGTCGCGTGCGGTCAGCGCGGAGCCGAGTTGCAAAGCCTCGGGCCAACGCAGCGAAGTGCGATCGAGGAGCTGGCGTGCCGACTCCAGCACGCCCGGATTCAGGGGCTGCTGCACCATGCGGCCCGCCTCAATGCGCAGCATTTCAAGCGCGGCAGCGGCGGCTTCAGGGGCGATGTGTCCGGAGCGCTCGCGACGCCGGATGGCCGCATAGACTTCAAGAGGCGTTGCGGCGGAGATCAGTTTGCGATTGTCTTCAACGTTCTCAAGCAGACGGATGAGCGCATCGGAACCGGGTTCGCGGACGAAGAGCTTGGCGAAGGCCGTCGCTTCAAGAAAGAAGAAATTCACTAGCTCCCCCGATCTTCATCCATTGCGACAGTCACCGGCTCACCCTGCACCTCAACCGGATGGAAGCGCTGCGCCTCTTCGGGAATGCCGGCCTCAGCGCGGTTAAGGCGGATGGTGGTGGTGGGATATGCGGGAGTCTTGGGGTTGGCGATTTTGCTGGTGATCACAACGCCGCGCTGGATGGCTTCGGCCAGCACAGTTTGGCGTGTCTCAGGATTCTGGTTCCAACGGAAAGGCTTGCGCGGGAGGAAGGAATCGCGGAACCACTTGAGGGCGATGAAGGCGTGGCCGCCACGTTCCGCCTCAGCCAACGCCGCGCAGAGCTCTTTGACACGGGCATCGAGATCGGCGGGCGACGGCTCCTCCACTTCGTCCTCTTCCTCCGCGGCACGGCCGGCGCGAGGCACGCGAGCGAGGCGCGGAGCGGGATCTTCTCCATCGACGCGCTCAAAGTAGATGCGCACTTCGTCGTCCTCGGGCGACCAGGTGTCGGCGAGGGCGTTACGGCGCTTGCTGCGCCCGTTCTCACTGCACAGCTCGACGATGGCCTGGTAACCGGGAGGGGCCAGAAAACGCAGCGCCCGCACCAGGCCGGGATCCTGCGAGTAGGCCAGCTCATTCAATGCATCCTCAATAATTTCTTCGGCCGCGGGGATCGACAGATTGCCGTTCTCCAGAGGGTTTTGCGCAGCTCTTATCGCCTTCATCTTTTTCTCCCTATACAGCTGCCCGGGGCCGCGGAGCCAGCACAATCACCGGCCGGGTTGCCTCAACGGCTCGGAGCTGCGCCGCACGCATCGAACAGCAGCGATCGATTTAAGAGTCCCAAGATGCTCTTTGGAGCGAGGAAACGGGCTCCAACTCCTCAATTCAGAGCTATAAAAACTCGATATGAGTGCGGCTACGGCTGGATCTGTTCGCCCCTGAGCGTACCAGTCGAGAGGAAAAACAGGCCTACGGGAAAACCTAGAAGATACGATTAAGGTTCCATCATAGGCACGCCCCCGCACTGTGACAACATTTATTTACCGTGGATATTGTGGGAGGAATCTAGCCGGAAACAAGGCACTTGCCCCAGCGTGGCGCGGATTCCCCGGCTCCGAGCACACTTCTCCCCCGTGCGTTGCACCGATGCTTTGCTACCATCAGACGCCGAGATTCGTAAAATAGAGTACATGCGCCGCTGTTTGCTGTCGCTTTTTTGTATATGCCTTGCAATCCCCGCCCTGAACGCCAACGGACAACCCTTCGATCTGTCCGGACCCAAAGTCGATGTTCACGTCAAGCGCGGAGAAGTAACGCTCCCGATCTCAGAAGTACCGAACTTGATGCCGGGAGACCGGCTGTGGGTTCATCCTGATCTGCCGGAGAGCCAGGCCACCAATTTCGTGCTGGTCGTGGCCTTCCTGAGGGGTTCTACCAATCCCCCGCCACCGGAATGGTTTACGCGCGTGGAGACGTGGACGCGGGAGGCACGCGACGAAGGGGTTTTTGTCAACGTTCCCAATGGGGCGCAACAGGCGCTCTTGTTTCTTGCGCCGGAGACGGGCGGCGACTTTAATACGTTGCGCAACGCGGTTCGCGGCCGCCCCGGCTCGTTTGTGCGCGCCGCGCAGGATCTACAGGCCGCGAGCTGGGAACGCATGCGGCTCGAGGCCTATCTGGACGATGTGAAGGTGACCAGCCAGTTCGATCCCCAGAAGCTGAAAAAACGCGCTGAGATGGCGGCACGCAGCCTGGGCATCAAGATTAACGAGAGCTGCTTTGATAAGCCGCCCGAGGAGCAGGCATCGTGCCTGTCGCAGAACTCAGAGGGACTGGTGCTGGACGACGCCAACGCGCAATCGCTGGTGGCGCAACTCGCCAACGGGGACGCGCTGAACCTGATGAACGCGATCAGTTCAACGTCGCTTGCCGGAGGCGGCCTTTACAGCCCGTATGTGGGCGCAGTGGTGGATATGGCCAGGATTCTCGCCTCACTGCACACCGCGCACTTTCAATACATTCCGGCACTTGCCTTGCCCACCGCCGACAGCCTGAATCTGCGGCTGAACATGCCTCCCTCGTTTCGAAATCCCATGTCGGTTGTGGTGATTGCTCTGCCTCCCGTTGGGACTGCACGGCCTGAACCGCTGCATCCCGTAGATCCAGACGACCATTTCTGCGCGCTGAAGCCGGGATTAGTGCTGCCCGCCGAGGGAGCGCCGTTGGTCTTTGCAACCGGCCTGGCCCATGACCTGATTTTGCATGTCGAGCCCGCGGATAGAACGGGAAAAGCTGTTGATGTTCCTTTGGAAGTGGACGCGGACAGGGGCGGACTGGTTCCGTTCGAAAAGATTCCCGCGCTGCCCGGTGGGGATCTGACAGCGGTTGTTCGGGGTAAATGGGGATTCGACGATTGGGTTGGACCGCAATACCAACTGGTGAGCGCGCGGCCAGGCGAGTGGAGCGTGGATGCTACCGACCGATCTGCACTGGTGGTGGGCCGCGACGACACTGTGGAACTGGACGGCCAGACCTCGGATTGCGTGGAGAAAGTGACTGCGCAGATCGATGAAGACGAGGCCATCACCCTTCCCTGGAAATCGCCCAAGCCCAGCCAACTGGAGATCACACTCCCGCTCAAGGACGCAGAGCCGGGACCGGTCAATCTGGAGATCGACGAATATGGAATGGCCAAACCGGACCGCCTGAAGATGGTGGCCTACGCCGCTGCCGCATCGCTCTACGGCTTGACCCTGAACTCCGGAGACAAGATCGCTCTGCTGAAGGGAACGCGGCTCGACGAAGTGGCGAAGGCCGAGGTCGCAGGCGTCACGTTTACGCCTTCGACGCTGGACCGCGTGGAGAACCTTGACCAGTTGCAGATGGACAGCGTGGGATCGACGGACAGCCTTGAAGCCGGGAAGCCGTATGTCGCGCTGGTGGATTTGAAGGACGGCCGCAAGCTGAAAGCGCCGGTGACTGTGGATCTGCCGCGTCCGAAGGTGACGCTGCTCAACGAAGGAATTCAGATGGACGGGACCGCGCCGCCCGTGGAAATGAGCAGCCCTTCGGATTTGCCCGTGGACGGGCGGCTGGTTTTTTTCATCAAGTCCGACGTTCCGGCTGACTTTCCGCGCGATGAGAAGATCGAAGTGGCTGCGGCCGATTCGAGCTTCCACACGACGCTGGCCTTGAACGATGGCAGCCTGATGCTGGAAGATGCGCACACCGCGGAGGCCAGCCTGGAACCGCTGGCGCGCTTCGGTTCATCGGCATTTGGCCCGGTGCGCGTACGCGCAATCTCCGCAGGCGGCGCGACCGGCGACTGGGTGCCGCTGGGAACGCTGGTGCGCGTCCCAGGCTTCAAACAGCTACGCTGCCCGCGCGCGACAGCCAAGCCGTGCATCCTGAGCGGAACCGATCTTTTCCTGGCAACGTCGATTTCAGCGGCGGCCACGTTTGACAGCTCCGTGGATGTTCCGCCGGAGTTTACGGGAACGGAACTCGCTGTTCCCCATCCTGTGAAAGGCGTGCTTTATCTGAAGTTGCGCGACGATCCGGTTAATGTTGAGACGCTGACGCTGCCGGTGACGATGATGGCAGCGGCGGCAGCGCCGGCGGTGGCAGAAAAACCGCTGGCTGCCGTTCCAGTCACGACGCCGGCAGCGCCGCAGACCGCTCCGGCTACGCAGGCTCCGGTGACCGACGGGGCGCAAACTCAAGCGCCCGCGGCGAAGCAGAACTGAAAGAGCCGCGAAATTGCGCACTTTCGATCCTTGCGGAAAAAATGTCAGCGCCGCAAGGATGCGGCACCCATTTCGGGGTGGTTTGAGAGCGTGAGAAGCAACCACAGATCCTTCGGTCGCCGCGGCGACCTCAGGATGACATTGCTTCATCTGGGTTCGTGCTTTCCCAGGTCCCTCCGCCACGGCGGACGAGGGACCTGGGGCACCCGCATTCGTAATGGAGAGCCACATTCGTAATGAGGAGCCACATTCGCAATGGGGCAGCCGCATTCGGGCATGAACGAGCGGGCCGAAACCTAGTTGAAATAGGCGCGGTTTTTCTCGGCGAAGCCGGCCTTGTCGGGCGGCAGCTCATCGAGCGAGAAGATGGCGTTCTGCGCACAGATGCTGGCGCAGTTGCCGCAGTCGATGCATTCATCGGGATTGATATAGACCTGGGTGACGGTTGCGGCCGCAGGGTGATCCTGGGTGGGCGCAATGGCGGCGGTGGCGCACTCGGCCACGCAAACAAAATCCTTGGTGCAGGCATCGGTTACGACATAAGCCATGGAACGTTGCTCCTCGATTGCGGGCGCGCTGTGGTTGGCGCCCTGACTCAGAGGTTATCGGCAGGAATGCGCCGTGGACGGTGACAGGAATCACGATTTGGGCGTGGATTGGTGCGGATTTATCCCAATGCGGTACGGTTTGCGGAGGGATGCTCGGTCTTGCTCGATGCAGGTCGCCTGATTAGAGCTCGTTCCAAAAACAGCAGTGTAGAACCCGGTTGAATTCCCTCAGGGGTTAAAACCCAGCGCTAATATTACGGCACTTGCGGTGTCGGGGATGAATCCCCGACCTCCCAGCCGTGCCCTTGTTACAAAGATGATTCTTGAAACATTTTCTAGAAGATGCGGACGCGAAGGCCCGCGTTTACGCCGAACGAATTCATGTTGCCGTAGGTGAAGTTGGGCCAATCCTGATACTCGAAGTCGACGGCGCGGACCGTGATTCTGCGCTTCCAATGGAAGTCGAGCCCGCCGCCTGCGGTCACGACGAGGTAGCGCCCGTAAGCATAGTTGTAGGGGAAGTTGAAGTTGCCGAAGCCGACGAGGCCCTTGGCGTAGGGCGAGAATCGGCCGGCATCGAAGTGGTACCGGCCGCCAATGGAATAGGTTTCGGCGTGGACGTTCGCAGTTTGGAAATACTCGAGCCAGCGGCCTTCTGCCTCGATGCCGAAGCGGCGCTTGGTGTCGGCATCGACAAATGCGGTGATGCCCGCGATCTTGCGCTGGCCGTACTGAAGGTACGATCCGGAGCCCATGGCGCCAGCCGACAGGATGAGACCGCCTCGATCGCCGGCGGGCTGAACCTGAGCCTGCGCAACGCGCGGTCCGAGGCTGAGGGTCGTCAGCACCAGGGCCGCAGCCAGGCTCACCTCGAAGAACGGCTTTCCGTTCCGTACATGCAAATGCGATGGTCGATTTCGCCAAAAATTCAAATCATGCAAGAAGTTCATTTTTCTCCCGTGCCCGCTCGGCGTTGAACGCCTTCGGATCTATTTCGTAATCGTGAGCGAAACATTCTGGTACTGCTGGACGTCGGTGGTTGCGCCGGTTCCGGTTACCTGAATCGTGTAGTTGCCGGGCGCGGCCGTGTTGGTTGAATAGCTGCTGCAACCAGTAGCCAGCAACGCGGCCGCTGAAAGCACCAGGACCATGGCCGTGGTGAGAATTCCAGCGGCACGGCGGCGCAGGCGCCAGAAAATAAGTCCGAAGAGGGCGCTCAAGGGCAGGAAGAGACCGGCGAGCGAAAACTTCGAGCCACTTGCGGGACGATTCATGGCCGAGCTTCCTCCGCCCAGCGGATTGTTGGTGTCAATGGTGAGCTGAACGCTGACAGTGGCTCCCGGATTCAATTTGACGGCGGGATTTGAGAAGTGGCAGAAGACTCCCGCGGGAAGAGAGGCGCAGCCGAGACCGATGGTGTCAGTGAATGTTCCGTTGGAGGTAAGATTCACGTTCACCGTTGCGTTCTGCGAGGTTTGCATGGTGACGCTGGCAGGGCTGACAGACAAGGTGTACAAGGTTGGCGTGCCCGAGACGGAAACGGATAGCGATGAGGATGGGCTGTGGTCGGCGTCCCCAGAGTAGTTGGCGACGATAGTGTAGTTCACACCTGCGGTGAGATTCGGCGTGAGTGTTGCCACGCCGCTGGAATTCAATGTGGCGGACCCGAGCACGGTTGTTCCGCTCATGAAGGTGACGGTTCCAGTGGGCGGGACGCCGGTGGCGCTATTCAGGACCGTTGCGACGAGGACCACCTGCGGAGTAGGGCCTGTGGTGGTGGATGAGCCCAGGCTGGTGGTGGTTGGAATGAGGCCGACGGTTTCATTGATAGCGGTCGACGTGCTGGGCGCGTCAGCCGGGTCGCCGAGGTAGCTGGCGGTGATCGAGTAGGCGCCGGGAGCCAGCGTGGATGTGGTGAAGCTGGCCGTGCCAGCAGCCAGGACTGCGGAAGCAAGAGTGGCGCCGTTGGCGATGAAGTTCACCGTGCCGGTGGGAGTTCCGCCATTGCCCGTGACTTTTGCGGTGATGGTGATGGCAGCCCCGACCAGCGCCGGATTGGGAGTGACGGTGATGGCGGTTGCCGTGGTGGCGAGCGCGACGGTGAGCGAGACCGGCGACGAAACGCTCGCCGCGTCATTGGCATCGCCCGTGTAGGACGCCGTGATGGCGTAGGTGCCGGCCGCCATCGACGCGGTGGTGAATGTCGCCACGCCCGAGGCGTTCAGGGTTCCCATACCGATCACATTGCCGTTGGCGAGGAAGTTCACGCTGCCCGTGGGCGCGCCGCCGTTGCCCGTTACGGTGGCAGTGAAGTTGATGGACGCGAGCACCAGCGCCGGGTTAGGCGCGACGACGAGCGCGGTCTGCGTGGTGGCCTGCACCACGGTGAGCGGGAATGGCGCCGAAGCGCTGCCCTGATTGTTGGCATCGCCGCTGTATGTGGCGACGATCTGATAGCTTCCCTGCGCCAGCGCCGGGGTGATGGTCGCCGTTCCGGTATTGCTGACAGGCGCGCTGCCCAGTTGCGTAGTTCCGGAGGTGAAGGTGACGGTGCCTGTGGGTGTTCCGGAACCCGCGGTCACGGTGACGGTCGCAGTGATGGTCTCCGGTCCGCCGGCAATGCCGGGGATGGGCGCGGCGGTGACGGTGGTTGCGGTCTGCGCCTGATTGACCACCTGGTTCAACGGCAGAGAGACGCTTGACCCGTTGTAGGAGTCGCCCTGATAGGACGCAGTGATGCTATGCGTACCCATGTTGAGAGCGGTGGTGGTGAATGTCGCGACGCCCGGATTGCCACTGAGCGTTCCCGTGCCGATCTGCGTGGCGCCGTCGAAGAAACCCACCGTTCCCGTGGGCGGCGTGGCGCCGGACGGCGAAATGGTCGCGGTGAAGGTGACAGACTGGCCGTAGAAGGATGGGTTGAGGCTTGAGGCGATGGTCGCGGTGGTCGGCGCCTGAACATCCTGATTGAGAACCGCCGAGGTGCCGCCCTGAATCTGCTTGGCGGCGTCGCCGTTATAGACGGCGGTGATCTGATGCACGCCGGCTGTCAGCGTCGAAGTCGCGTACATTGCCACGCCGCCGGCATTGATGGTTTGCGTGCTGAGAATCGTGGCCCCGTCCATGAAGCTGACGGTGCCGTCGGGAGTAACGCCTCCGCCACCGGAGATGGTCACCGTGGCTGTGAAGGTGACGCTCTGGCCGACAGCGGAGGGATTCGCAGTCGAGGTCAGGTTGACTGCCGTGCCCTCAAGAACGGTCTGGATGAGAGCGGAAGACGTGCTGGTGAAGTGCATGGTGTCGCCGCTGTAGGTGGCGACGATGGAGTGGAGGCCGACCGCGAGGGTTGTGGTGGAGAAGGTTGCGACGCCGGACCCATCGACGGCAAGGCCTGTGGCTAATGTGGTTGGGATGCCGCCAAAGGTGTCGACGAGGCTGACGGTACCTGTGAGATCGCCGGTTCCGGCTCCGGTAACGACGGTGACCGTGAAGGTGACGTTCTGCCCGAAGCCGGAAGGATTGGGATTGGAGGTCAGAGTGGTGGTGGTGGAGTTGACGGGCTCGGCCGTTCCGACGAGCTCAATGTCGAGGGGAGAATTGGCAGCGACAATGCTTGGCTGCGAATCCTCGTACACGTCGATGTTCGGCATCTCCGCTTGATTATTGGTCAGCGTGGGAGTGGCAGCCGGCGCAAAGACCGCGCCGACGGTGCAATCCGCATTGACGGCCAGCGAGGAAGGACCGGTGCAGGAGTTTGCGACCGTGGAATCGATGGCGGAGTTGACCTGGGGAGTGATCGCGGTCAGGTCGAGCGCGTCATTGCCGTCGTTTTCAACGGTCACGTCCTGGGTTGCAGAGGTGCTGCCCTGGCGAATGGGCGCGGTGTAGTCGAGCGCGACGAAGTTGCCTTGCAACTCGCGCACCACCATATTGAGCGTGTCGGCAACATAGAGGTTGCCGAACCCATCGAGATAGAGACCGACCGGCCCGTAGAGTTGGACGCCCTGGAATTGACCGCCGACAAAATCGGTGCCGCAGCCACTCTGAGCGACTGTAGAAATGAAGCCCGTGGCCGCACTTACCTTGCGGATGGCCACGTTTTGCGTTTCGGCGATGTAGACATTCCCCGCGGCATCCACTGCGACGCCCCTGGGCGACCAAACATCGGCCTGGTTGGCGGCGACCGGGGCCGCTGTGCACGGCGTGGCGCCTGCGTTCCCGGTGCCGGCAAACGTGGAAATGAGGCTGGCAGGTGTGATGACGCCGCCCACGGCCATCACTTCGCGGACGCGCTGGTTGACGGAGTCGGGAATGTACATATTGCCCGAGGGATCGAAGGCCACAGCGTAGGGAAAGTTGAGTTCCGCATTGGTGGCTGCGGTCCCGTCGCCGCCGAACTTACCTGTGCCGTCGGGATTGGTAAAGCCGTTGCCCGCGATGGTGGTGATGATGCCGGTTGCGGCGCTCACTTCGCGAATGCGCTGGTTGTTGGTGTCGGCGATGTAGACGTTCCCAGCAGCATCGACGGTGACGCCTTGCGGCTGGTCGAGCGTCGCCTGGGTGGCCGGGCAACCGTCACCTACCGCGTCGCTATTCGAGGCGCAAACGTTGCCTGGGTTGCTGCCGGCAATGGTAGTGATGACGCCGGTGGCCGCGCTGATCATGCGGACGACATTATTGCCGGTATCGGCAATATACAGATTTCCTGCGCCGTCAAGGGCGACGCCGCCTGGATTGATAAGTGTCGCGCTCGCCGCCGGGCCGCCGTCACCTGTATAAGCTGAATTGCCGTTGCCGGCGATGGTCGAGATGATTCCTGCGCCGGCACAAGTGGTTCCAAAAATGGTGGCACTGGTTGCGGTAGCGCACACCATGCGGATGCGATTGTGCAGGCTGTCGGCGATGTAGAGATTTCCAGCTCCGTCGAGCACGACGCTGCTGGGCAGATCGAGCTCGGCTTGCGTCGCAGGCTGTCCATCATCAACCGATGTGTAGAGACCGCTTTGGCCAGCCACCACCAAAAGGTTGCCGCTTACGAGCACACCCAGGCCTCCGGTTCCCGTGCCGGAAAGGTACGCGGTGCCCAGAACGGACGGGCCGGTGCCAACCGTGGGATTTCCGACCAGGACGACCGCTCCGAGACGAAGCCCCGGCGCTGCCGGAGTGAACGTGACCGATGCCGTGCAGGTGTCTCCTTTGGCGAGCGTGGCCGATCCACAGTTCGCTGCGCCTGTGCCGGCAGCGAAATCGCCTGACGGCGAGCCAAGGGTGAGAATCTGAACGCTTGTGACCGTGCCAGCGGTGGACGCCGTAACGGTGACGCTCTGATTGCCTGTGGTTGCGCCAACCGGCTGCGCGCCGAATTGCGCGTGCGCGGCTGCGGCTGCAAGAAGAAGCGGTGCGGCGAGAGCGACGGAGCAGTTTTGCAACGAACGCCGAATCAGGCGGCTGCATAGAGAACGAGTGCGATTGCGGTGGCCATCAAAGGCTGCTCGGCCAGAAATATTGGGGTCAATGAAATCAGTCTTGGGGGATTCGGTCGCTTGGGGTCCAATCTTGTGTTGCATACACGGCTCCGTTCAGGTGTTGCTCCCACCCGGGGTTCTCTCCGGCATAGAAAAAAGTGGCTGGAGCGATCTTGGCCGGCTGTGGGGCGCTGCCGATTTGCAGCCCGCAGAAGCGAAGGTGACGGCGCAGCTTCCGGGCCCATATCGAGAGCGGCGACTTATCGTCTCATAATTACCTTTGTGCATGAATGAAAAGTCGAGGGTAATACAACCATAGTCGTATTCATATCTTTGGTTCGGTTTATCGGATTACCTTCGTACTAATTTGAGTTGATCACTGCGAATGAACATCTCTTTTCTTGCACTTAGCGGCCATGGGCGCGGGGCCACTGATCGGGCGCCTGAGTTACTCGCCTAGATCGACTCGCGATGCCAAGCCGGGAGGCGGTTCACGCGCTGTGACGCTTTTTCATTGAGGTTCAAAACTTGCCCGTGCTAGGCTTGCGCTACTTCCCCACGGGCGCATTGGGTGCACCCGAATTTCCGCGAAGATCTCAAAGCGAGGTTCTAACGATGGCAACTGTGTCGCAAAGCGCAGCTGTGCGTCCGGGTGTTCACTTCAGTGGGCGCGGCGGATTCGTGGACCAGTATTTCTATTTCGCGATGTCACTGCTGGTGGCGGGGCTCGTGGTGTGGGGATTCAGCCATACGGTTGAACAGAACCTGATTCATGCCGCGCCCCCGCGTCCGCTGCTGCTGTGGTTTCACGGCGCCGCGTTCTCAATGTGGGTGCTGTTTTTTATCTTTCAGTCGATGCTGGTGCGCACGCACAACGTGAAGTGGCACATGTTCTTCGGATGGTTTGGCGCCGCGCTGGCCACGGTGATGGCGCCGCTGGGGATTACGATTTCGATCGTGATGGGGCGTTTCGACATCCATACCCTGCGCGAGACGGGCGTCGACTCGTTCATGATTGTTCCCTGGTACGACATGGTCGCGTTCGCAACGTTCATCAGCCTGGCATTTCTGTGGAGAAAGAAACCTGAGTATCATCGCCGGCTCATCTTCATCGGCACGTGCTGCCTGCTCGATGCGGCATTTGGGCGGCAGGATTACCTCTTCAACCACAATCTCTACTTCTGGTGCATGGACGGGGTGATATTCCTCGGCGTTCTACGCGATCTGGTGGTGAACCGGAGCGTCCACAAGGTGTATTTGGTTGCGCTGCCAGTGCTGATCGTGTGCCAGATGTTTGTGGTGCACACCTATGCGAGCGCGTCGCCGTGGTGGATGAGGATCGCGGACGGGGTGCTGGGGTAGCGGTTGTAAAATTGTCAAATTGAAGAAGACACAAAGTAAAACAGACTGGAATCGCGTGCTGGCCTACAAGGATGGGGACCGCATTGCTTATGAACCGGAAGACGGCCCCTTCGATCCGAACGATGCCGAAGCCACGCGCGCCTTTTTTGAGCGGGCGGACCTGATTCGGAAAGGCAGAGTGGTGCCGCTCGGTGAGTGCGGTTCGACTACAGCAGATTGAGGAACTCATCGACTGTGAGTCCGGCGGTTCGAATCAGTCCTCGCAGGGTGCCCGGGGCAAGTTCCGGATGTTGGGGAACGGTGAGATTGGCACGAGCACCAGGCTTCGTCAAGACCAAGTGGCTCCCGACCTGACCGCGGACCTGCCAACCAGCCTTTTGAAAGGCCTTTGCGGCGTCCTTTCCCGAAATGTTCGCCAGCTTCCCCAAGTGCCGTCCTCACAAGCCCAATCTTAGGCGCGACATAATCGATTGTCATGCACTGGATATGGTGCATTCGTATGAGGAAAACAGAGTCATATGTTGAAGGTGTGGGAAACGCGGAAATATTGGGCAAAAACTTACACGGCAACTACAAGAGGAGTCTCGTCATTCCCAAGTGCCTGGGCAGCTTTCTGATCCTCCGCCCAAAGCCATGCTGTGATGGCTTCCTTGACGTTGGCCAATGCCTCTTGTTCCGTTTTCCCTTGAGAAAAACAGCCGGGCAAAGCGGGGCACTCCGCCACGATCCAGCCGTCGTCGCCTTTTTTCAAGAGCACATGAAACATCATGAGACCGACTCCAGCGCGAGAGGCCGCGCATACACATTTATACCTCAATCGGTAGTCCTGGCCGGGCCTCATTGGCCAGACGCAAAATCGGGCACCGCAGAGCGCACATTTAGAATGGACGAGTTATGGCCACGCTGAAAGCTGTGCGCGGGACGCGCGATCTTCTGCCGCCGGAGACGGAGCTGTGGAATCGCATCGAGGCGGCCGCGCGCCAGGTCTTTGCCCGCTACAACTTCGGGGAAATTCGCACGCCGGTGTTTGAAGATACGGCCCTGTTTGCGCGCAGCGTGGGCGAAGAGACCGACATTGTCTCGAAGGAAATGTACACGTGGGAGGATCGCGCGCGGGCGCAGTCAGAGAAGACGCAGTCTCTGACGCTGCGGCCCGAGAATACGGCCGGTGTGGTGCGCGCATACATTGAGCATGGGCTCGGCGAGAGCGGACAGTTGCAGAAGCTCTATTACATCGGGCCGCAATTTCGCAGGGAGCGCCCGCAGAAGGGCCGCTACCGGCAGTTCTGGCAGATCGGGGCCGAGGTGATCGGTCCGCCGTCGTCGGGCAGCGAATCGCCGCTGCGCGATGCCGAAGTACTGGAGATGCTGGGGGCGCTGCTTGGAGAACTGAAGATCGAGGGCTGGACGCTGGAGCTGAATTCGGTTGGATCGAGCGCGGATCGGGCGAAGTATAACGAGGTGCTGCGAAAGGCGCTCGTCGATGTTGCGCCGAAGATGTGCGGAGATTGCCAGCGGAGGGCAGTGACCAACCCACTGCGCGTACTGGACTGCAAAGTGCCGGAGGATCAGCCGATTATCGAGGCGCTGCCGAAGATCGGCGACTCGCTGGGAGAAGATTCCAAGCAGCATTTCGCGGCCGTGCTCGCCGCGCTGGATGCGGCGGGTGTGCCCTACAAGTTGAATCAGAGATTGGTGCGCGGGCTGGATTACTACACGCGGACAACGTTCGAGTTCACGCATGGCGGCCTTGGCGCGCAGAACGCGTTGCTCGGCGGCGGGCGCTATGACGGGTTGAGCGAGGCTATCGGCGGACCGAAGGCGCCGGGGATTGGCTTCGCCATGGGCCTTGACCGGCTCGTGCTGACGCTGCAGGCGCAGGAGGCCGCGGCTGCCGCAGTGCCCGCGGGCAAAGTTGACGCGTATATTGCGCCGCTGGGCGAGATCCTGAATGCTGCCGCGCTGGTTCTGGCGCGCGAACTGCGCAAGGCCGGGCTGCGTGTGGAACTCGGCGATGGCAGCTTCCGGCTGAAGAAGTCGTTTGAGGCCGCCGACAAGGTCGCGCGCAGCATCGTGATCCTGGGCGAGGACGAGGTGAGGTCCGGTATCCTGACGGTGAAGGACTTCAAGACAGGCGTGCAGAGCAAGGTTGCGCGCAACGAGTTGGCTGCGAAACTGGGGAAATGATCTGGGACGGTTGGCATTGAACGAAAAGCAACCGCAGATCCTTCAGCTCCGTCCCGGCAAGCGGGACTCCGCTCAGGATGACAACTTCAAAATCACGAGCTGCCGCACGGGCTCGGTGTAAGCAAAGGGAAATCGAGTGCTCGACTTTTTAGGAAATCTGGAACGGACCCACATGTGCGGTGAGTTGCGTGCCGCAGATGCGGGCAAACAAGTGGTGCTGATGGGCTGGGTAAACCGGCGCCGCGACCACGGCAGCCTGATTTTTCTCGATGTCCGCGACCGCACGGGCATTGCGCAGGTGGTGCTCGATCACGATCTGATTCCCGACGGGCATGCGAAAGGCGAACAGGTGCGGCCGGAGTACGTGGTGGCTGCGGTGGGCAAGGTGCGCCTGCGCGACAAGGACGCCATCAATCCGAAGATGCCGACGGGGGAGATTGAGATTGAGGCGACAGAGCTGCGCGTGCTGAACGACACGAAGCTCGCGCCGTTTTCGCCTTCGGAAGAGGCGATCCAGAACGAGGAAGTGCGGCTCAAATATCGCTACATCGATCTGCGGCGGCCGGAGATGCAGCACAACTTCAAGCTGCGCCATGAGATAACGCTGGCCATTCGCGAGAGCCTGAGCAAGCAGGGATTTCTGGAGATCGAAACGCCGATTCTGACCAAATCGACGCCGGAGGGCGCGCGCGATTTTCTGGTGCCGAGCCGCGTGCATCCGGGCGAGTTTTATGCGCTGCCGCAGTCGCCGCAGATCTTCAAACAGATTTTGATGATCTCGGGGTTCGACAGGTACTTCCAGATTGCTCGGTGCTTCCGCGACGAGGACTTGCGCGCCGACCGGCAGCTTGAATTCACGCAAGTGGACCTCGAGATGAGTTTCCCGCGGCAGGACACTGTCTTTGGCGTGGTGGAGCAATTTATGAAAGCGGGATTCGCGGCGGCGGGAATCGACTTGCCGATTCCGTTTCCGCGCATCACCTACGACGAGTCCATGCGGCGGTTCGGGACCGACAAGCCGGACCTGCGGTTGCCAGGACTGACCGACGTGCGGCCCGCGTTTGCCGATGATGCGCTGGCGACGCTGCAGATCGATCCAGCGCTGCCGGTGGTGGCGCTACGCATTCCGACCGTGGGCGAGCTGAGCCGCAAGGAGCGCGAGGACAACCATCCACTCTTCGACCAGAAGAAGGGCGCGAAGTTCATCGACGATTTCAAGCGGCTGGCGAAGAGTTTTCCTGAAGCCGCGGCGAAGGTGCGCGAGCTGGCGGGAGCGGCGGATGCGGACTTCGTGATCGTGGTCGCGGGCGATCCGGCGCATCACATCAAGGCGAGCGATACCAAGTTTCCGGGGCGGCTCTCGGAGCGTGAGATCAACGTGTACGCGGCGGCTGGAAATTTCCGCGCGGAGCTGGCGAAGAAGTACGCGGAGAGGCATGGGGCGTTCAAAGTTACGGACGAGGTGGTTCAAAGCGCGGCGGCGCGAAGTGCGGGGAGCGGCTTGATTGACGGAAGTAAGGCTTTCAATCCGATGTGGCTCACCGATTTTCCGATGTTCGAGTACGATCTGGCGTCGGCGAAATGGATGCCTGCGCATCATCCGTTTACAGCGCCGATTGAAGCCGATATGGCGAACCTGGTCAGCGATCCGGCCAGCGTACGCGCGAATTGCTATGACCTGGCGATGAACGGGCTGGAGCTCGGATCGGGATCGATTCGTATACACCGCAAGGACGTGCAGCAACAGATTTTTGCTTCACTGGGGATCAGCGAAGCGGACGCAAAGGCGAGGTTCGGCTTCTTTCTCGACGCCCTGGAATACGGAACGCCGCCGCACGGGGGGATTGCGCTGGGGCTCGATCGGATCGTGATGCTGCTTGCGGGCGCGAGCAACCTGCGCGAGGTGATCACGTTCCCGAAGACGGCAAAGGCGATTGATTTGATGGCTGAAGCGCCGACGACCGTAAGCGAGCAGCAGCTGAAGGAGTTGCACATTCGCGTGGCGATGAAGAGCTGATTTCCAGTGCGGGATTCGGTTGGCAACAATTGGGAAGCAAGCCGACTCTGTGGTATATTTTTTGAGGTGCGGAAGCGATTTTCACCTCCGCCTGAAGCCGCGCGGGATCGCCAACGGCGCGGCTTTTTGAACCCCAAGGACGCGTAGCTCAACTGGCAGAGCATTCGGCTCTTAACCGACAGGTTGTAGGTTCGATTCCTACCGCGTCCACCAGCCTTCGCCCTCTCGGGCTTCGGCTCGGCAAGCCATTGCATGGAGCAGCCGCTCACTTGGCGCTCGCAGGACTTCCTCATTGATATTAAGGATTTGAGGTCCTTCGCTACGCTCAGGATTTCGCCTCAAGGCTCCCGTCGCTTACGCTCCTCACGCCTTGAAGACGGCTCAAGTTCGATTCCTACCGCGTCCACCAGCCTTCGCCCTCTCGGGCTTCGGCTCGGCAAGCCATTGCATGGAGCAGCCGCTCA
>Ga0335085_10002006_pt1 | contig 39725 bp, 31 predicted proteins | sample Lox_Sample_45_FD_206712 | JGI IMG/M metagenome (GOLD analysis project Ga0335085, IMG submission 206712) | Soil microbial communities from Loxahatchee National Wildlife Refuge, Florida, United States - Lox_Sample_4.5 | ecosystem: Environmental > Terrestrial > Soil > Wetlands | place: USA...
GAGTGGTGACGCGGACTTACGAGGGGATTTTCAGGAGGGGAGCGCACGCCGCAACGGGGGGATCGCACCGAGCCAAGCCGGGGTCAAGCAACGGCAAGAGAGGCACGTGCTGTCAGCCCTGGGCGGCATGAGTAAGAGGAGAAGTACGTCGGCCGGCCCATGCTGGCGGTGAAGGAAGCGGGCGTCGCCCGCCTCGTCAGTCGCAACCGGCGTGACCGCGAAGCGCGGCTAGCGGGATCTTGTCCTGCGCGGGATTGCGCCAACGCCCCCGAGACCGTCTTCACCCGGGTGACAGCGCGGGTCCTCCACGATGATCCTGATGGGCGGCGCGACGGGGGGCTCGTCCTTCTTGGGCTGCGCTAGGTCACGGATGTCCGGCACGGCCGTCGCATCCACGCTGCCGCGATGCTGGGGCTGGTTCAACAGCATGCGGATGTCGGCGGGCTGTTTGGCTTCCTGACCATAGACGGCGGGGGCAGATCCGATTCCCGCCACCACCACGCTCACCGCGAAGACGATCCTGATCGAGTTCACGATTCTGCAGCCACCTGCAACCAATGTATCGCTCGTGGCCCCTGTTGTCACCCATCTTCAGGATCGAGTTGCGGATGAAGCTTGCTCACGGACTCCGCGGCCCAGGAATCTCTCCGCTTTACTCAACCCGAATAGGTTTATATCATCGGGCCCGGCGCTTGCCCGGGGAGGGCTGCCAATGCGACGGCTCGTCGGTGCGCTCGTCGTCATCACGCTGGTGACGTGCCCGGCCGCGGCCGGGATGGCGCAGCCGGTTGCCTCCGCGCCCGCCGGCCAGATGACGTGGGCCGTGCACTTCACCCTTGCCCCGCGCTGGCTCGATCCGGCCGAGAGCGAGGGCTCGATCACGCCGTTCCTCACCCTCTACGCCGTCCACGACGCGCTGCTCAAGCCGATGCCGGGCGGCGCCGCCGCGAATAGCCTCGCCGAGTCGTGGACCATGTCGCCCAACGGGCTGGTCTACGACTTCACCCTGCGGGGCAACATGCGCTTCCACAACGGCGAGCGGGTCACCGCGGAGGACGTCAAGTTCTCGTTCGAGCGCTATCGCGGGGCCAACGCGGCCACCTTCAAGGAGCGCGTGCAGGAGGTGCGGGTGCTCGACGCGCGCCGCCTCCAGTTTCACCTGAAGGAAGCGTGGCCCGACTTCATCACCTTCTACGGAACCACCGCCACCAGCGCGGGGTGGGTCGTCCCCAAGAAGTACGTCGAGCAAGTCGGCGACGAGGGCTTCAAGAAGGCTCCGATCGGAGCGGGGCCGTACAAGGTGGTGAGCTTCACTCCGGGCATCGAGCTCCAGCTGGAGGCCTTCGACGGATACTGGCGCAAGACGCCTCGGGTCAAGCGCCTCGTCTTCCGCAGCCTGCCCGACGAGACCACGCGCGGGGCCGCGCTCAAGCGGGGCGACGTGGACGTGGCCTACTTCCTCAACGGGCCCATCGCGGAGGAGGTGCGCCGCACTCCCGGCCTGCGCCTGATGGCGGTGCGCAGCAACACGGTCTTCTTCCTGGACTTCCGGGGCCAGTGGGAGGCGGGCTCGCCCTGGCAGGACCAGCGGGTGCGCACCGCAGCGAGCCTCGCCATCGATCGCCGCGCCATGAACGACGCCGAGCAGCTCGGCTTCGGCGGCCTCACCGGCAGCGTGGTGCCGCGCACGCTCGAGTTCGCACTGCCGATCGAGGCCGACCCCTACGATCCGGCGCGGGCCAAGCGGCTGCTCGCGGAGGCGGGATTCCCGCGCGGCCTCGACGCGGGCGACTTCACGATCGCCCCGCCCTACGAGGGCACCGGCGAAGCCATCGCCAGCTACCTGGCCGCAGTCGGCATCCGGGTGAAGATCCGCACCATGGAGCGCGCCGCGTTCTTCTCGGCCTGGCCCCAGGGCAAGCTCAAGGGGCTGGTCTTCGGCGGGCTCGGGCCCGCCGGCAACGCGGCGACGCGACTGGCCATCCTCGCGGTCAAGGGTGGCCCCTACACCGCGGGCGTGGTGCCCGAGGTGCAGGACCTCTTCGAGCGCCAGGCGCGGGAGCGCGACCGGAAGAAGCGCGAGGAGATGCTCCACCAGATCCAGCGCATCCTGAGCGAGAAGAAGATCTTCGCCCCGATCTGGGAGAACGGCTTCATCCGCGGGGTGGGCCCGCGCGTGGAAGAGCCCGCGCTTGCTCTAATCCCCGCGTTCCCCTACTCAGCCCCCTACGAAGACGTCCGGCTCAAGCCCTGAGGAGACCGCCCATGCGCTACGAGATGATCTCCGCCGATTGCCACCTCGACCTCTGCTGGCTGCCGCAGGACCTCTTCACCGCCAATGCGTCCCCCGCCCTGCGGGACCGCATGCCCCATGTGGTGGACAGCCCGAAGGGCCCGACGTGGATCACCCGGAAGGGGGCGAGCCTCGGCCTCTTCTGCGGCATGGGCTCGGCCGGCCGCGAGTACGTTCCGGGCCGCATCCATCGCGCGGACCGCATGGCCGAGACCGGGCTCTACGAGGACGGCAAGCGCGGCATTCGCCGGCTCACCGATCCCGAGCTGCGCTTGAAGGATCAGGACCGTGACGGCGTGCAGGCCGAGGTGCTCTACGGCATCCTCGGGGCCACCGGCCGCATGAACGATCCGGAGGGGGTCGTGGAGGTGATCCGGATCTACAACGAGTGGCTCGCCGATTTCTGCTCGACGCACCCCGAGCGCTTCGCCGGCCTCGCCTCGATCCCGAACGCGCCCATCGACGCGGCCATCACCGAGGTCGAGCGCGTGGCCAAGCGCGGCGCGGTGCGGGGGCTCGACATCGCCAACTCGCCGGACCTCACCCCGCTCTGGGATCCCTACTGGAACCCGCTCTGGGAAGTGATCCAGACGAGCGGGCTGCCGCTGCACTTCCACACCATCGGCAGCCGCCTGCCCGAGAGCCTCCAGAAGCTCGTCTTCGTCGGTTCCGATCCCTCGCGTGCGCCCGCGGACATGAGCGCGGAGGATCGGCGGGCCTCACGGATCGCCTTCGCCACCCACATCACCGGCTTCCAGATCAACATGGCCAACATCCTCATGGCCATGGTCTATGGCGGCGTGCTCGAGCGCTTCCCGCGGCTGCGCGTCGTCCTGGGCGAGGCCGGCATCGGCTGGATCCCCTACATCCTCTGGCGCATGGACGGCGAGTGGGAGGACCAGTTCAAGGACCTCTCGCTCACGATGCCGCCCAGCGAGTACTGGAAGCGCCAGGTGTGGGCGACGTACCAGACCGACCCGGTGGGCGTGAAGCTGCTCGACGAGCTGGGGGTCGACAAGGTGATGTGGGGCTCCGACTACCCGCATCCCGACGGGGTGTGGCCCGATTCGCGCGAGTACATCGCCCGCGAGCTCGGCCACCTCCCCGCAGACGTGCGCCGTCGCATCGTCTGCGACAACGCCGCGCGCCTGTACAACTTCGCGTAGCTTCGCGCGCGCTCACGATACCCGGCGCACACGGCACCCACACAAGTTCCAGGCCCGCCGCTGCGCCGGCAACCAAGTGACCGAACGCCGACGGAGCCTCTGAAGCCTCAAGGGCCAGCGCGAAGGTGATTGGGGCTCCGGGCGGCTGCGGGAGGCGGGGCCGGGGTGGGCAGGGAGCCAGCTGACCCGTTCCCGATGTGGGCCGCTACTGCGCCGACAGCCCGGATTGGGAACTCCTGGCCCAACGCGGGAGGCCGCAGAGCCTCGTGGTCAGTCGGCCCCCCTGCCCGCCCCGGCCCCGCCTCCCCGCCCACCCCGCGGAAGAAACTACTGAGAGGCCGTTGGCTTCGACTTGCCGCCCGACTTCTCGTAGGCCTCGACCGCGCGCTTGAGATCGCGGTACTCGGAGCACGTGATGAAGCAGAGCGAGTCGAGCGTCTTCAGGTGCTCCTTGGCCTTCGGCAAGTTGTCGAGCATCAGGTAGGCCTCGCCGATGTACTCGTGCGCGCCCTTGTGCTTGGGATCGATGGCGAGTGCCTTCTCGTAGAGCGGGATCGCCGCGGTGGGGTCGCCGTTCTTCCGGGTGGCGTAGGCGAGCCAGTTGTAGGCATCGGCGTTCTTGCCGTCGCGCGAGATCACGCCCTCGAGCAGCGGAATGGCCTTCGCGTACTCGTTCGCCTTGATGGCCTTCACCGCCGCGGTGTACTGCGGGTCCTCGGGCTTGGCGGAAGTGATGGCATCCCCTCCGCCTCCACCCCCGCCGCCCGCAGCACCGGCGGGCGCCGGGAGCGTGGCGACCAGGAGCATCAGAGCGAGCGCGAAGCGACGCAACGTGTCGAGCATCATAGGTCCCTCCCCCAATCCTCAACCGGAGAGCCGCGTCGGCGGTTCCCCGTGAATGCGCCCATCATTGCACAGGCCGGGAAGGCTGGTCTATGCTGCTGGCCGCGACGGCGGTCTCTCACCCCTGCCTCGCTCGGAGGACACGATGGCACACACGGTGGCTTGGCCCGACGGCGCGCGCTGCGCCATCATGATGACGTTCGACCTCGATGGGGAGAGCCCGTGGATCCACCGGGACCCCGCGCTGGCGGAACGGCCGCTGCACATGTCGATGGGCGCCTACGGCCCCAAGACCGGCATGCCCCGGATCCTCGATCTGCTCGACCGCTACGGCATCAAGACCTGCATCTTCATCCCGGGCTGGATCGTCGAGCGTTACCCCGCGTTGTGCGAGGACGTCGTCCGACGCGGCCACGAGGTCGGCCACCACGGCTACCTCCACGAGAAGCCGTTCTTCATGAAGAGCCGGGAGGAAGAAGAAGAGCTGCTGGTCAAGAGCCTCGACATCTTCAAGAAGATCCTGGGCGTCACGCCTCTGGGCTCGCGCACGCCCTCCGCGGATCCCAGCGCGCACACCATGGAGATGCTCCGCCAGTACGGTTTCGTGTATCACAGCAACGCGCTCGATACCGACCTGCCCTACTGCCACCAGACGAAGCACGGCCCCCTCGTGGAGTTCCCCACCGCGTGGTGCAATAACGACGCTCCGTTCTTCATGTGGAGCTCGGTGCCCCCGGTCGGCAACGGCATCTGGAGCCAGCAGGACGTGTGGGAGATCTGGTCGGAGGAGTTCGAGGGCCTCTACGCCGAGGGCCGCTTCTTCAACTGGCTCGCCCACCCGCAGATCATCGGCCGGCCGTCGCGCATGCGCATGGTCGAGCGGCTGATCCAGCTGATCCTGGGCAAGCGCCGGGTGTGGTGGCCGCGGCCCATCGATCTCGCGAAGTTCTGGCTCGAGAAGAGCGGCCCGCCGGCGCGCGCCTGACATGCCGGCCCCTTCGGGTCGGCTCGCCGGCAAGGTCGCGCTGATCACCGGCGCCGGGAACTACCACGTCAGCCGGGCGGCGCGGAGGAGGTCCGAGCTGCCGCTGCGCCGCTTCGGCAGCGTGGACGACGTGGCCTACCGCGCGATCGTGCTGGCCGCCGACGACGCGGGCTTCCTCACCGGGCAGATCCTCCACCCCAGCGGCGGCTGGGTATCGGGCTGAGGTGAACGTCATGCGCTATGAGTGGCCGCAGGGCAAGCAGTCCGCGGTGGTCCTGTCCTTCGACTTTGACGCCGAGTCCGGCTTTCTCTCCCGCGAGCCCGAGAAGGCCCGCCGGAGCCTCGGCGATCTGGAGGAGCGCCGCTTCGGCCCGCGCGTCGGCGTCGACCGCATCCTGCGTCTGCTCGATCGGCTGAAGATCCGGGCGAGCTTCTTCATCCCGGGCTGGACGGTCGAGCATCACCCGGCGGAGTCCGCACGCATCCGCGACGCCGGCCACGAGATCGGCGCCCACGGCAACATGCACGAGGCGCTCGGCTTCCTCGACGAGGCGCAGGAAGAGCGCGTGATGCGCGAGCAGCTCGAGATTCTCCGGTTTCGCCTCGGGGTGCGGCCGGCCGGGTACCGCTCCCCGTCGTGGGACGTCAACGTGTGGACCCCCGACCTCCTGAAGCGCCACGGCTTCCTGTACGACTCCTCCCTGATGGGCAACGACGTGCCCTACGAGGTCGAGACGAGCGCTGGGCCTCTGATCGAGGTGCCGGTGCAGTGGCTGCTCGACGACGCCCCGCTGTTCCGTCACGTCTACGGCGCCACCAACGCCATCGCCGACCCGGGCCGGGTGCTCCAGATGTGGAGCAAGGAGTTCGCGGCGATGCACCCGGAGAACGGCTGCTTCGTGCTGACCTGCCACCCGTTCGTGAGCGGCCGCGCCTCGCGCATCGCGCTGCTGGAAGAGCTGGTGACCTTCATCCGGCGCTCGCGCGGGGTGTGGTTCGCCACCTGCGAGGAGGTGGCCCGCTGGCACGCGAGCCGGCCGGCCGCGACCAGCCGGCGGTCGGGGGCTACCCGCCCGGCTTCGAGGGCCCGCTCGGCCGCACGCGGACAGCGGTCCCGCTGACCAGCGAATCGGCGGGGTCGAGGATGACCGCGTCGGCGGTGGTCAGCCCCGCCACCACCTCCACGCTCCGGCCGTAGTCGCGGCCGATCGTCACCGGCACCAGCTCGGCTCGCCCGTCGCGCACCACCGCGACGCGCAGACCCTCGGAGCGGAAGAGCAGCGTGTTGGCCGGGATGGTCAGGCCGCTCGTCGCGAGGCCGACGCGCAGGCGCACCACCACGTAGGCGCCGGGGAGCACTTCGCCCCCCGGGTTCTCCATCTCGACCTCGCTCAGCATCGTGCGGGCGGTGGGATCGAGCGCGTTCGACGTCCGGGCCAGGGTGCCCCGGTAGATCTTGCCCGGGTTCTCCTCGAGCGTGATCGCGGTGGGCGTGCCCGGTCGCGCGGCCTGCGCGTAGGCCTGCGGCACCGAGACGAAGACGCGCAGCTTGCCGATCGCGGCGAGCCGGAACAGCTCGCGGGCCTGGCCGCCCGCCCCCGAGTCGATCAGCGCCCCGATGTCAGTGTTTCGCGACGTGATGATGCCGTCGAAGGGCGCCAGGACCTTCTGGAAGGCCTGGAGGTCCTCCAGCCGCTTCACGTTGGCTCCGTTGGACTCCACGATCGCCTTCTTGCCGTTGTAGTCGGTGAGCCGCTCGTCCGCCTCCTGGCGCGAGACCGCGTCGCGCTTGAGCAGGGTCTGCCAGCGCTCCGCGGTGGTGCGGGCCATCTCCATAGTGGCGCGCGCATTCTCCAGCTCGGCCCGGGCCTGGCGCAGCTGCTGGTCGAGCTCGGGGGTCTCGATCTCGGCGAGGATCTGGCCCTGGGTGACCCGCGCGCCGATGTCGGCGTACCACTTCTTGAGATAGCCGCTGGCCCGCGCGTAGATCGGCGCGTCGGTGAACGCGCGCGCGTTGCCCGGCAGCACCAGCTCGTCGGTGGCCGCCGAGGCCGTCGGGTGCACCACCGCCACCGTCGGGGTGGCCGCCTCCTCGGTAGCGCGCTTGAGCGCCGCGTCGGCGCCCTGCCGGCCGTGGAGACCCACGTAGATCGCCAGGCCCAGCACGAGCGCACCGGCCGCCATCACCCAGAGACCGCGCGCGCCCTTCATGCCGGCTGCTCCGACCGAGCCGGGCGCCGTTGCCCGTGCAGGAGACTGAACACGGCGGGCACGAACACGAGCGTGGCCGCCGTGGCGCAGATGAGGCCGCCGATCACCGCGCGCCCGAGCGGCGCGTTCTGCTCGCCGCCCTCACCCCAGCCGAGCGCCATCGGGATCATGCCGATGATCATGGCGAGCGCGGTCATCAGGACCGGCCGGAAGCGGGTGACGCCCGCCTCGATGGCGGCCTCTCGCGCGTCGCCGTGCTCGGAGAGCCGCTCCTTGGCGAAGGACACCACCAGGATGCTGTTGGCGGTGCCCACGCCCATGCACATGATCGCGCCCATCAGGGCGGGCACGCTGAGCGTGGTGTTGGTGAGGAAGAGGAACACGATGATGCCGGCCAGGGCGGCGGGCAGCGCGGTGATGATGATGAACGGATCGAGCCACGACTGGAAATTCACGACGATCAGAAGATAGACGAGGACGATCGCGAAAGCGAGCCCGCCCAGGAGGCCGAGGTATGAGGCTCGCATCGTCTCGACCTGGCCGCGCAGAGCGATGAAACTGCCGCGCGGCAGGCTCGCGCGGCTGGCGTCGACGATCCGCGCGATGTCGCGGCCGACCGCGCCGAGGTCACGATCCTGCACCGAGCCGTAGACATCCACCACCCGGCGGGTGTTGTAGTGCGAGATCACCGCCATGCCGGTCGACCGCGAGATCGAGGCCACGTCGCCTAGGATCTGGGGCCGAGTCGTGGTCGCTCCGCTGATCGGCACGTTCTGGAGGTCCTGCAGCGACTGGATCGAGTACTGAGGCGCCTGGGTGACCAGGTTGTAGGTCACCCCGTTCTGCCAGTTCAGGAACTGGATCGGATTGGTCTGCCCGCTCCCGCTGAGGGTCAGGAGCACGCTGTTGGCGACATCGCGCGGGGTGAAGCCGGCGCCGGCCGCCTTGGTGCGATCAACGCTCACCTTGAAGTTCGGGTAGTCGAAGTTCTGCTGGATGCGCAGATCGGTGAGCCCGGGCACCTGCCGCAGCTCGGTCAGCATCCGGTTCGCGACCTGCCGGTTGCCCTCGATGTCGTTGCCTTCGATCTGCACGTCGATGGGCGCGGGCAGACCGAAGTTGAGGATCTGGGTCACGATGTCGGCGGGCACGAAGTAGAAGGTGACCCCGGGGAACTCCCCGGGCAGGCGGGCCCGCAGGTTGCGCACGTGGTCCGCAGTGGGCCGGTGCCCTTCCTTCAAGGTCACCAGGATGTCGGCGTCGGCGGTTCCGATGAAGCCGGAGCGGCTGTACATGTAGTTGATGGTCGAGTAGGGCAGGCCGATGTTGTCGATGATGTTGTCGAGCTCGCCGGCCGGGATCTCGCGGCGGATCGCCGTCTCCACCAGGTCGGCGAGGCGCGCCGTCTCCTCGATGCGGGTCCCGGTCTTGGCCCGCAGATGCAGGATGAACTGCCCGTTGTCGCTGACCGGGAAGAAGTTCTCGCCGAGCCAGGGCAGCAGCAGCCACGCGGACAGGCAGGCGGCGAGGAAGGCGGCCACGAAGCCGCCCTGTCGCGAGATGAGCCGGGTCAGCAGCCCCCGGTAGCCCGCCCGCATCTCCTCGAAGCCGCGCTCGAAGCCGCGCTGCAGCAGCGCGAACGGGTTCCGGGTGGGAGCCGGGTGATGATCGCGCGGGCGCAGCAGGTACATGGCGAGCGTCGGCACGAGCGTGCGCGAAAGCACGTAGGACGCGAGCATCGCGAAGACCACCGCCTCCGCCAGCGGCACGAACAGGTACCGCGCCACCCCGCTCAGGAAGAACATGGGAAGGAACACGATGCAGATGCAGAGGGTCGAGACCAGCGCGGGCACCGAGATCTGGGCCGCGCCCTCGAAGATGGCCTCGCGCAGGTCCCGCCCCTCCTCGAGGTAGCGCTCGATGTTCTCGATGGTCACGGTGGCGTCGTCGACCAGGATGCCCACCGCCAAGGCGAGACCGCCCAGGGTCATGATGTTGATGGTCTCGCGCAGGAAGCTCAGCATGATCACCGAGGTCAGGATCGACAGCGGGATCGAGACCGCGATGATCAGGGTGCTGCGCCAGCTTCCCAGGAACAGCAGGATCATCAGGGCGGTCAGGCAGGCCGCGATGATCGCCTCGTGAACGACCCCGGAGATCGCGCCGCGCACGAAGATGGACTGGTCGGCGAGCAGATCGATCCTCAGCTCGGGCGGCAGCGTGGCGGCCACCCGCGGCATCGCGGCCCGGATGCTGTCAACCACGTCGAGGGTCGAGGCGTCGCCGGCCTTGAGCACGGTGAGCAAGGCGCCCCGTCGGCCGTCGCGCCGCACGATGTTGGTCTGTACGCTGAAGCCGTCCCGCACGTTGGCGACGTCGCGAAGGTAGATGGTGGAGTTGCCCACCACCTTGATCGGCAGGTCGGCCAGCTCGGGCACCGTCCGGGGTGACGCGTTGAGATTCACGTAGTACTCGAACTGGCCGATCTTCGCGGTGCCGGACGGCAGGATCAGATTCTGCAAATTGATGGTGTTGAGCACGTCGGCGGGGGCCAGCCCCTTGGCCTGCAGCATGCGCGTGTTGAGGTCGATCATGATCTGGCGCTGCTTGCCGCCGAAGGGCCAAGGGATCGCCACCCCTGGAATCGTCACGAGCTGGGGGCGGAGGAAATTGACGCCAAGGTCGAAGAGCTGCTGCTCGGCGAGCCCTTCTCCGGAAAGCGCGAGCTGCAGGATCGGCACGCTGGACGCGCTGAAGTTGATGATCAGAGGCGGTCCGATGCCGGGCGGGTACTGCCGCAGCACGGTCTGCGAGATCGCCGCGATCTGGGCGTTGGCGGTGTCCAGGCGCGCGTTCGGCTGCAGATAGACCTTGATGATCGCTTGCCCGTTGATGGTGGTGGACTCGATGCGCTGGATATTGTCCACCGTGGTCGTGAGCACGCGCTCGTAGGAGGTCGTGATCCGTCCTTCCAGCTCCTCGGTGTTGAGCCCGCTGTACTGCCAGGCCACCGCGATCACCGGGATGTTGATGGACGGGAAGATGTCGGTGGGCGTGCGGGCAATCACCACCGGGCTCACGATCAGGATCAGCAGCGCGAGGACGATGAACGTGTACGGACGATCCAGCGCGACCCGGACGATCCACATGAGCGGAGGCGCCTAGCCGGTGACCGCGCGGCGGCCCACCTCGCGCAGCAGGCGTCGGTCGGCCGCCGCGTCCGCGGCGGGCGGCAGCTGCAGAACCAGGTCCTGGGTGTGCGTGGGGATCACCTTGCCTTCTGGCCAGTGCGTGCCCCACGGATCCTGGCCGGCCCGCACCGCCTGGATCCCGTCGCGCACGATCCGCCGCAGCATGACGACCCCGCGGTCGGTGGAGGCGAGATGCTCGGCCGCGTGCACCGCGATGGAGCGCTGGCTCGACTGCGCGTCGTAGTCGGCCGGGAAGCGCTGGCGCGCCTCGTAGGGCCGATCCTCCGACTGGCCGAAGCCGGGCTGCGCGACCTGGGCGGCGGTGAGACCCCACGCCGGGTCCACCTGGGCCAGCTCGAAGTTGGTGGTGTGGGCGTCGTCGTTGGGCACCGCCCAGCGGATGATCACGGGCCGGCTCGCCGCCTTGGGCGCGACCGCCTCCTCGATCTCGCGCGTGAACTGGTGCACGTTCGGAGGCATGAAGTCACAGACGCGTACCCACACGAGGTCATTCACGCGACGGGTCGCGATGTAGACCATGCCCGCGTCGGTGGCGAGCCAGTCGAGCTCGGGCACCACTCCGAACGCGGCGGTGAACTGATATCCGCTCGACAGGGCGTGCAGGAAGGCGGTGTGGACCGGGTCCATGCTGTTGTCCTTCACCTGGAGCCAGTTGCACGGCAGCGCGAACTCGGCGGCGGGCATCAAGGTGAGACCGGGCACCTCGAACGAGTCGTAGATCGGGAACGCAGGCCGGCGATCGGGTGGACCCAGATACGCGAACACGAGCCCGCAGAACTCGCGGATGGGATACGCGCCCTGCCACACGCGCTCGCAGAGCCGGCTGCCCGCGGGCTCGCCGGGCGTCTCGAGACAGCAGCCGTCCACGTCGTAGACCCAGCCGTGGTAACAGCAGCGCAGGCCGCGCTCGAGCGGAATGCCGAACTCGAGCGAGGTGCCGCGGTGCGCGCAATGCAGATGGAGCACTCCGACATGACCGCCGCGGTCGCGGAACACCACGAGGTCCTCGCCCAGGATTCGCACGCGGCGCGGCGGACCGCCGAGGTCGCGCGAGAAGGCTACTGGCTGCCAGAACCGTCGCAGGTATTCACCGCACGGCGTACCGGGGCCGACGGCCGTGAGGTCGGGGTCGGGAGGGGGCGTCGTGCGGCGCGCGTACCCGTCGAATGGAGTGCCGGACGCGGTCGCCGAGGCCATGGATGCGCCTCAGCATGGGGCCGCTGAGACCTCGCGTCAAGGGAGCGCTGACCGTGTAAGGGCCCTTGCGAACTCGAAAGAGATGCAAATTCTGCACAAGGCACGCAAATCTCCCATGGTAGCCATCCACCTACCCAGAGAGGCCTTTTTGGGCCCCATGTCAGCCAGAAAACATCATTTAAATCTAGTAGTTATCTATGGAATGCGGCTTGCTGCTCTGCCGGCCCATGGCAACATCAAGACGGATCTTTTTGAGCGGTTGTTTAGTGCTCGTCGCTGGTTCGCTCGCCCTTGCCGGAGTAGCCTGCGCGCAGGTCGACGATCTCATCCCGGAGACCATGGCGGTGGATCCGGCCACGCACGACGCCGTCATCCCTGTTCCGGCCGTCTGGCCCACGCCATCGGACGAGACCCTGGGATCACCCGGCGCGTGGATCGATGTCTTCGGGGAGCCGGCCGAAGCCCCGGCCCCCCGGGAGGCGAGCTTCACCCCCGCAGTCGACCCGGTGCCAGCGATCCCGGCTGTGGCCAACCCGTCGCCGGCCTACCGGGTCCAGCTGAACGAGCACGTGCGCTTCTTCCTCGATCGCTTCCAGACCGGCTACCGCCGGGCCGTCATCGAGAGCTGGCTTGCCCGCTCGGGACGCTACCTGCCCATGATCCTCGACGTGTTCAGGCAGAAGGGCCTGCCCGACGAGCTGGTCTTCACCGCGATGATCGAGAGCGGCTTCAATCCGGTGGCGGTCTCGAACGCCGGGGCCAAGGGCCTGTGGCAGTTCATGGCGCCGACCGCGCGCCTCTATGGCCTGCGCGTGGACCGCTGGCTCGACGAGCGGCTCGACCCCGAGAAGTCCACGGTGGCCGCCGCCAGATATCTGCTCGATCTCTATTCCGTCTTCGGCTCCTGGGATCTGGCCCAGGCCGCCTACAACGCGGGGGAAGTGAGGGTCCAGCAGGCGATCCAGGGCACGGGCTCCCGTGACTTCTGGCGTCTGCACCGGAGCCCCCACCTGCGCGAGGAGACCAAGAACTTCGTGCCGGCAATCCAAGCGGCCACGCTGATCGGCCGCCAGCCCGAGCGCTACGGCTTCACGGTGGTGCCGGAGGAGCCGCTTCGCTACGAGCAGGTCACGGTCCCCAAGGGCAGCCGCCTCATCCGCCTGGCCTCGCTCTCCGGCATCACTCTCCAGGATCTCGAATCGCTCAACCCCGAGCTGCGACAGAAGCAGACGCCGCCGGACTCGACCTACGAGCTCAAGGTGCCGCTCGGCGCCGCCACCGCGGTGCAGACCGCGATCGAGAGGGAGGCGGCCCCCCGCAGGATCGCGCAGGCGCCGCGCACGGGCGTTCACGTGGTGCAGGCCGGCGACACGCTCTGGCGGATCGCGAAGCAGCACGGCGTCTCGGCGAGCCAGCTCGCCAAGTGGAACAGCCTCGAGAAGCCCGACCGCATCTTCCCGGGCGAGCGCCTCCGGATCAGCACGCCCGCCTCGTCCTAACACCTCGACCGCGGCGCCGCCCGGTCAACCATTGACCGGGCGGCGCCGCTGTGGACAATAGCGGCCCGGAGGGCATCATGGGCCGACTCGACGGCAAGGTCGTGGTGGTCACGGGCGCCAGTCGCGGCATCGGGGCCGACGTCGCCCGCCTCTTCGCCACGGAAGGGGGCCGCGTGGTCTGCGCGGCGCGCACACTGCAGGAAGGCCAGCACCCCCTCGCCGGCTCGCTCGCGACCACCGTGGCCGCCATCCGCGAGGCCGGCGGCGAGGCGCACCCGGTCGCGGTCAACATCGCGGAGCCGGCCGAATGCGAGCGCTTGATCCGGGAAACGCGCGACCGCTACGGGCCGGTCGACGTGCTCGTGAACAACGCGGCCCTCACCTACTACGTGCCGATCAAGGACTATCCGGTCTCGAAGTGGCTGCGCTCGTGGGCCGTGAACTTCCAGGCCCCGTTCGTCCTGAGCCAGCTCGTGCTCGCCGACATGATTCCGAGGCGCAGTGGCGCCATCGTCAACATCTCCTCGGGCTCGGCCATCGGCCCCGGTCGCGGACCGTATCCGGATCTTGCGGTCGGCGCCCGCGGCGGCACCTGCTACGGCGCCGAGAAGGCCGCGCTCGAGCGCTTCACCCAGGGGCTGGCGTCGGAGGTCTACCAGTACGGGATCTCGGTCACCTCGGTCGCGCCCTCACAGGTCGTCCCCACGCCGGGCACGGTGTATCACCGGCTCGTCAGCGGGCTCGACGACCCGCGCGGCGAGCCGCCGATCCTGATGGCGCAGGCCGCGCTCCTGCTCGTCACCGAGCCGCTCGATCGCGTCACCGGGCGCGTCACCTACAGCCAGCAGATCCTCCGCGAGTTCGGCTGGATCGAGCACGCCCGCGGCCGCGGCGTCGACACGCGCGGCAGCGGCTACTCGGAGATCTAGCCGGCCGGCCCGCGCCGTGACGAGGCAGGCCAGTCGATTCGTCATCGTCGGCGCCACCGGATCGGGCAAGTCCACCCTCGCGCGGCGCCTCGCCGCGCGGCTCGGCGCCGACTTCGTCGAGCTGGACGCACTCTTCTGGGACGCGGGCTGGACGCCGGCCCCACCCGACGTGTTCCGGGCCCGCGTCGACCGCGCCACCGCGGGTCCCGCCTGGGTGGCCGCGGGCGGCTACGGACGGGTGCGGGATCTCCTGTGGACGCGCGCGCAGGCGATCGTCTGGCTCGACTACTCGTTTCCGCTCGTGCTCGGCCGCCTCACCGCGCGCACCGTCGGGCGCGCGGTCACCGGAGAGGTCCTCTGGAACGGTAACCGCGAATACCTCTGGGGGCACTGCCGCATCTGGTCCGAGAGGTCGCTGTTCCACTGGCTCGTCAAGACCTACCGGGCCTACCGGCGCGAGCTCCCGCTCGCCTTCGCCGAGCCCGCCCATGCGCACCTGCAGATCATCCACCTGCGGCGGCCCCGGGAGGCGGAGGCGTGGCTGGCCGGCGTGGAGACGGTGGCTTGACGACGGAGTCCCTCCGGCGCAAGATGCGCGGGCGGAGGGATCGGGCCCATGCATTTCGGGATCTTCCTGGAGGAGCGGCGCCGTGGTGTCAGCGAAGGCGCCACGCTGCGCGAAACGATCGAACTCGCCGATGCGGCCGAGGCCGGCGGCCTCGACGGCGTCTGGCTCGGCGAGATTCACTTCAACGGCAACCGCTCGATCCAGTCCGCTCCGCTGGCCCTGGCCAGCTTCATGGCCGCGCGCACCCGGCGCGTGCGCGTGGGCATCGCGGTGCAGGTGCTGCCGCTGGGCAACCCGCTCCGCATCGCCGAGGAAGCGGCCACCGTGGACCAACTCAGCGAGGGCCGCCTCGACTTCGGCATCGGCCGCAGCGGCTCGGCCCGTACCTACGACCTCCTCGGCGTGCCCTACGGCGAGAGCCAGGCGCGCTTCCTCGAGTCGCTCGAGATCCTCCGCCTGGCCTGGACCGGCAAGCCCTTCAGCTATGAGGGCAAGTTCTACCGCGTCCCGAACGTCACGGTGTCACCGACGCCGTATCAGGTGCCGCACCCCCCCTTGCGCATGGCCGCCAACTCCCCGGAGACCTTCCCGCAGGTGGCGCGCCTGGGCCTGCCGCTCTTCATCGGGCTGCGGGATCTCGACATCCCGCTGCTGCGCGGTCATCTCAAGACGTATCGCGAGGCGTGGCGTGAGTCCGGGCAGGCCGGGGAGCCGGACGTCTACCTGCGTATCCCGGTATACGCGGCCCCCACCGAGACGGCCGCGCGCGAGGAGCCCCGGGAGGCCATGACCTACTTCTTCCAGCGGCACATCGAGCTGATCCGCTCCGGCCTCGGGCGGAGCGACACCGGCCCGGGCGACCGGCGCCAGACCATGGCGGACCGGATCGCCGCGATGCCGTACGACGAGCTCCTGAAGACGCGGGTCGCGTTCGGCACCGCGGCGTCGCTGCGCGAGCGTCTCTCGGAGATCGCGGAGGACCTGGGGCTCGACGGCATCGTCGCCGAGTTGAATCCCTCGGGCCTCCTCTCGCTCCCTCAGATGCAGCGGACGCTCGACATCCTCACCCGCGAGGTGATCCCTACTTTGCGGTGACGAACGCCTGCACGCGCTTCCACGCGTCGGCCGACGCCTCCGCAAACTCGGTGTACTTCCGGTCGAAGAAGCTGTGGGGCGCCCCCGGGTACACCTTCAGGTCGTGCTTGATTCCCGCCTTGCGGCACGCCGCGTCGAAGGCCTCCACGTCGGCGGGCGGGATACCCTCGTCGGCGCCCCCGAAGATCGACTGCACCGCGCACTTGTAGCGCGGCACCGCGTCGACCGGCTTGGGGCGGTCCGGCCAGCGCTTGAGCCCCGACGGCCAGCCGTAGAAGCCGATCACCCCCGCATAGCCGAGCCCGCTCGCCGCCTGCAGATAGGACAGCGCGCCACCGAAGCAGAAGCCCACCGAGTAGAGCGACTTCACCTGCCCGCCGTCGGCGGTGCGAAGATACGCGGCGCCCGCGGCGATGTCGGCCTGCAGCGTCTCCGGCTTGGTCAGCGGCACCTGCGACATGAAGTCGAAAGCCTCGCTGCGGTCCTCCGACGGAGCGGTGCGCGCGAAGAAGTCGATCGCGACCGCGTCCACCCCGATCTCCGCGAAGCGATCGGCCAGCTCCTTGTAGTAGGGGTGCAGGCCGCGCACGTCCGGAATGACGACCATGCCCGCCCCGGTGGGCTTGGCCGCGCGCGCCGCGTGGGCCATGAAGCGGGTGCCGTCGCTCGAGGTCAGGTGCAGGTCGCGGGAGCCGGCGGCGCCGCCCGAGATCGGAGGAATTGGAGGAAAGGAATCGTCGTCCACGCACATGATGAGATCTCCTGTGAGAAAGTTCGCTACATGTCCAGGCCGCCGTTGACGCCCCAGACCTGGCCGGTGATGTAGCTCGACGCGTCGGCGGCCAGGAAGTGCACGACGCGCGCGACCTCCTCGGGCTTGCCGAGCCGGCCGAGCGGGATCTGGCCGACGATCCGCTCCAGCACCTTGGCCGGGATGTGCTCGAGCATCTCGGTGGCGATGAAGCCGGGCGTCACCGTGTTGACGGTGAGCCCCACCCCGTCCGGATCCGTGAGCCGCCCGGCCTTGGAGAGCAGGAACGCGGCCTCGCGGGCCAGGGTCTTGGTGAGGCCGAAGAGCCCCGACTTCGACGCCGCGTAGTTGGCCTGGCCGATGTTACCCATCTCGCCGATCACGCTCGAGACGTTCACGATGCGCCCGCTCCCCCGCTCCGCCATGTGACGCAGCGCGGCCTGGGAGAGGAAGAACGCGCCGGACAGGTTGACGTTGAGGACCTTGAACCAGTCCTCGTCGGAGAGCTTGAGCACGGTCTTGTCGATGGTGATGCCCGCGTTGTTGACGAGGATGTCGAGGCGGCCGTGGGCCGCGATCACCTCGTCGATGGTGCGCCGGCAGTCGCCCGCGTCCCCAACATTGCCCTTGTGGATGCTGACCGCGGTGCCGTAGGTGATGGCGAAGCTGTCACGGAACTTGGTGGCCGCATCGTCGTTGCCCGCGTAGCCCGCGGCCAGCGTGGCGCCCTGGCTGGCCAGGCTGCGGCAGATGGCGGCGCCGATTCCTCGGGTGCCGCCGGTGACGAAGGCCACACGCCGCTTGAGCTTGTCGCCGGTGCGCGCGGCAATGTTGTCGTGCTGGGTGATGTCCAGGACCGTGGGCGTGGTCGTCATGGTCGGCTCCTCCCGGTGAGCGTCTTCGACCGCTGGCCGGCACATCCTGGCAAATCCCCATTGCGGAGTCAAACGGGGTAGCCGGGACCCTCACGTTGTAGTCGTCGCCTTGCGTCATCGCGGAACCCACGCCTGCCGACCTTGCGGTGCCAAGTCCGCGAGATGGCTCGCGCACCGATCGGCGCAGGGCTCGCCCCCGCAATCTCGCCTTGCAGGGGGCTCGCCCAAGTCCGCGTCCCTGCGCGGTGCTCGCCCTGGTACGGGCCTTGCCACCAGGAGGCCGGGAGCCAGAACATGACCGGAGCGCCGGGGGTCCTGATCGGAGTGGATGTGGGGTGCACCACCCTCTCGGGCGGTCTGGTCACGCCCGAAGGTCACGTCCTCTCGACGATCCAGGCGCCCACGAATCTCGGCTCGGGAACCGCGGTGCACACGATCCTGGGCATCGTCGCCGATCTCCACGCCGAAGCGCAGACCCGGGGGTTCGCCCTCGAGGCGGTGGGCGTCGGAGTCCCGGGCCTTGTGGATGCCGAGCGAGGCATGCTGCTGAGCTCGGCCGGCTCCCATGTCGCGGACCTCCATCGGGTCCCGCTGGCCGAGAGCATCTCCGCCAAGACCGGGGTGCCGACCTTCCTGGACAACGACGTCAACGTCCTGGCTCTGGGCGAGTGGACGTTCGGCCTCGCCCGCGGCGCGGCCTCCTGCGTGGTGTTGGCCATCGGAAGCGCCCTCGGCGCCGGCCTCATCGTCGACGGCCGGCTCGTGCGGGGCAAGAGCGGGTTCGCGGGCGAGTTCGGTCATATCCCCATCGACTTCGACGGCCCACCGTGCCAATGCGGGGGGCGTGGCTGCCTCGGCCTCTACGTCGGGGGAGAGTACCTCGCCGCGGAGGCTCGGCGGCGCATCGAGCACGAGCCGTCGTCGCTCCTCGCGCTCGCCGGAGGTGAGATCTGCGCGATCACGGCCGAGACGCTCTTCGTGGCGGCGGCGGACGGTGACCCGCTCGCCGGCGGCATGGTGGATCGTGCCTGCCGTGCACTCGGAGCGGGCCTCGCCATCGCCGTGAACGGCCTGAACCCCGACGTGGTGGTCGTCACCGGAGGGGTGGTCAAGTCGCTGCTGCCGCTACGGGAGGAGATCATCCGTCGGGTCGGCGAATACACCCTGGCCGACGCGCTGGCCGGGACGGCGATCCACTTCGTCCCGGGGCTCAAGAGCCAGACCGTGCGTGGGGGCGCGGCCCTCGTCCGCTACGAGCGGGCCCGCCGGGCGGCTGCGCTCGACAAGGGCTCCCCGGCATGAGCGTACGACCGCGGCACGCGGACCGTCTTTCCGCTACTGTAGTGACAATCGACCATCGGAGGTAACCGATGTACGTCTCGCGAGATGGGGTCAGGCTCTTCTATCAGGTGACGGGCGGCGGCAGTCGCGACCTCTTCCTCCTGCCCCAGTGCCAGCCGGTCACGTACAGCCGGCAGTGGAAGGGCCAGATCCCGTATCTCTCGCACTACTTCCGTGTGGCCACCATGGATCTGCGGGGCAACGGGCGCTCCGACCGGCCGGCGGGCGGGTACGACCTCGACACCCGCTACCAGGACCTGCTCGCCGTGCTCGAGGAGACGGTGCAGCCCCCCTTCGCCCTCGTGGCCCTCTCCTGCGCGGCGATGCTCGCCTTCCGCTACGCGGTCGAGCATCCCGGTCATCTGTCCCACCTCATCCTCATCGCGGGCCAGTACTCGGAGTCGGTCCCCCAGCCGTTCGACGAGAAGGTCGCGCCCGTGATCCGGGACAGCTTCCCCACCTGGCAGCAGCGGTTGTTCACCCGCTGCCTGCCCGAGCCGCATTCCCTGAAGTGGATCGAGGACTGCATCGCCTGGAGCGGCGAGACCACGCCCGATGTACTCGTGGAATCGCTCCGGGCCATCGACGGCTCGAACGTCTACGATCTGCTGCCGCGGGTGCAGGTGCCCACCCTCGCGCTGCACGGGACGGCCGACAAGATCGTGCCGTACTCGCACGCCGAGAAGCTGGCCGCCGCCATTCCCGGGGCCCGCCTGGTCACGTTCGAAGGAGCGGGCCACGTCCTCCACGCCCGGCACACGGTCAAGGTGAACCACCTCATCCGGGACTTCATCCTGGACCGTCCGGTGGAGCCGCACCGAATCCCCGCCACCGTCGAGCGGAAAACCCCGCCGCGCTCGCCGCGCCGGACCGCCCAGCGGCGGATCCTGTGGCTCTCGAGCCCCATCGGCCTCGGTCACGTCCAGCGAGACCTGGCCATCGCCCTGAAGCTGCGCGAGATCTACCCGGACGCGACGGTGGATTTCCTCGCCGCCAATCCCGCCGACCGGGTGGTGGAGGCCTGGGGCGAGCGGCTGCATCCGGCGACCCGCCGCCTCCACAACGAGACGGCCCATTTCGAGGGCTGGTCGGGAGACCACGAGCTGCACGCCTTCAACGCGCTCTGGGACATGGACGAGACCATGGCCGCCAACTTCATGACGTTCGCCGACGTCGTGGAGCGCGAGGCCTACGACCTCTGGGTGGGCGACGAGGGGTGGGACCTCGACTACTTCCTGCACGAGAATCCCGAGCTGAAGCGGGCGCCCTACGTCTTCATGACCGACTTCATCGGGATGCTACCTATGCGCGAGGAGCCAACGTCAGTGGAGTTCAAGCGCGCGTGGGACAAGAACGCCGAGAACATCGACCACCTGCGCTTCCACCCGGACGTTCGCGATCTCTCCATCATGGTGGGCGACGACGAGGATGTCCTCGACCGCGACTTCGGCCCCGACCTCCCCAACATGCGGCAATGGGCCCGGCAGCACTTCGCCTTCTCCGGCTACACCTATCACTTCGACCCGGCGGAGTACCGGGACAAGGCCGGACTTCGCCGCGAGCTGGGGTTCCGGCAGGACGAGCGCGTCATCCTGGTCTCGGTCGGAGGCACCCGGGTGGGGCGAAGCCTGCTCCGGAAGTGTGCCGAGGCCTTCTCCCTGGTCGCTCCCAAGGTGCCCGACGTCCGGATGATCCTCGTGGCGGGGCCGCGGCTCGCGGCCGACGAGCTGCCCGCCGGGCCCCGGATCGACGTGCGCCCCTTCGTGCCCGACCTCTTCCGCCATCACGCGGCAGCCCACCTGGCGATCGTTCAGGGTGGGCTGACCACCACGATGGAGCTGGCCGCCTTCCAGACCCCATTTCTCTACTTTCCCCTGCGCAACCACTTCGAGCAGACCTTCCACGTCGCGCGTCGGCTGGACCGCCTCGGGGCCGGCGTGCGCATGGACTACGACCGTACCAGCGTCGAGGAGCTGGGCGCCGCCATCCTCGATCATCTCGGCAAGCCCGTCCAGTACCGCGAGGCGCCCAAGGGGGGCACCGAGCAGGCCGCCCGCCTCATCGCCAACCTGCTGTGAGCGAAAGGAGACCATCATGGCCGACCAGATCAACGACGTGAACGTCGAGGCAATGCGGGAGCTGGACCGGAAGATCCGCGAGAACCCGGCGCTCGCCAAGCGCACCATGAAGCTGCGCTCGACGTGGCAGCGCGGGACCAAGGCGCTGGTGGAGGTGGGCACGCACGAAGTCGCCGGCAAGCCGGTGACCCCGCGGACACGGCGCTTCACCCTCATGACCGATGCGCCTCCGGGACTCGGCGGCGTCGACAGCGGGCCGGCGGCGGTGGAGACACTGCTGATCGCGCTGGCCGGCTGCGTCACCTCCGGCATCGCCGCGAACGCCGCCCTCTTCGACGTGCCGATCGACGGCCTCGACGTCGACATGGAGGCGGACATCGACCTGCGCGGGCTGCTCGGCCACGACAAGTCCATCCGCAACGGCTTCAGCGACATCCGCTACACCGTCACCATCCGCAGCTCGGCGCCGGAGGAGAAGGTGCGCCGCTGCAAGGAGACTATCGATCGGAAGTCGCCGGTCCGCGACACGCTGGCCAAGCCCGCGAACATCACGTCGACCCTCGTCTTCAAGCCGAGCTGATCCGAGGCGCGCGAGTGCCAGGCGACGTCAATTGTCTCTTCTCGAAGGGGTTGATCCCCTTCGTGGAGAAGGAGGCCGGGCCCGAGGGCGTCGCCGCCCTCTGCCGCGCGGCGGGCCGCTCGCGTGAGTACCTCATGGCGGACCACAACTGGCTGTCGCTCGCGGTCGCCAACGAGATGGTCCGGGTCGCGATGACGCTCACCGGCGACCAGGACGTGGAGCGGTGGGCCCGCCGCTTCACCGACGACATGATGGACTGGAAGCCCTCGCGCGAGTATCGCCACTACCTGGGCACCTACAGCATGGGCACCGGCAACCCGCGCGAGCTGTTCGCCCGGGTCAGCACGATGCAGAGCTCGATCCAGCGCCTCTGGCGGGTGGATAGCGTCAAGCTGAGGCGCAGCCGGATGTCGTTCCGGCGCGTTCCCATCGACGGCCACGCAATCCCCCGATGGTTCTGTGTTCACGAGAACGTCAAGGCGGAACGCTACCCGACCAACTGGGGGTTGCCCCGCGCTGTCGTCACCGAGAACCGGTGCGCGGCGCTCGGCGCCGAGGCCTGCCTCGTCGAGGTGAGTTGGAAGAACCCGCCCCTCGGCCGGCGCTTCTGGGGGCCGACCGCGGCGGGGGCGGTCGGCTCCGCCGTTCTCTCGCTCGGGCTGGCCGCAACCCAGCCCATGTCCTGGGCCGTCGAGGGAGTCGTGGCGACGCTCCCGGTGTTGCTGGGAGGCGCGGTGGGCCACGGCCTCGTGCAGCGCGAGCGCTGGCAGCACACCAAGCGGATGCTCGATCTGCAGTCCGAGGAGATCCTGTACTCCAACAACGAGCTCGAGAAGAAGTTCCGGGACCTCGAGACCACGATCGAGCAGCTCTCGCTGCTCAGCGAGCTGTCCGCCGCGGTCAACGCGACCCTCGACGTCGAGAAGATCTACGAGCAGGCGCTGGAGCGGCTGGTCCACCAGATGGGCTACCAGAACGCCTATCTGTTCCTGGTCGACCGCGCCCGCCAGGTGGTCCGGGGCCACCGGATGGCGGGGCGTGCGAGCGCGCCCATCCGCTTCCGGGACGTCGAGTTCCAGCTGGACGACGTGCACTGCGGCGCCTCGCGGGTGGCCAGCAGTGGCCAGCCCCTGGTGATCGACGACGTGGAGACCCTGGACCAGTCGGTGGACGTGCCGACCGCGCGCGCGTTCGGGGTTCGCTCCGCGGTCATGATGCCGCTCCGGATCAAGGACGTGGTCTTCGGGGTCCTCAACGTGACCTCGAGCGAGCCGGGGCGGGTCGGCGAGGCGGACCTGGAGCTCCTCTCGGCGGTGGCCAACCACGTGGCGCTGGCCCTGGACCGGGCCGAGAGCTTCCAGACCATCGAGGAGCTCAGCCGGAGCCTCGAGGACAAGGTGCGCGTGCGGACCGAGCAGCTCCGCACCGCGCACGAGGAGCTCCAGGCCGCGTACCGCGAGCTGCAGGCCACCCAGATGCAGCTGATCCAGCGGGAGAAGATGGCCTCGGTCGGCCAGCTCGTCGCCGGGGTCGCCCACGAGCTCAACAACCCGATCGGCTTCGTCTACTCCAACGTGACCACGCTCGAGGACTTCGTGCGGCGCCTCCGGGCCATGCTCGAGGCTTATCGCGCCGCCCCCCTCGCCGAGGGTGACCGCGCCCGGCTACAGGCCGAGTGGGATACCCGCAAGGTCGACTACGCGCTCAAGTATCTCGACTCGATGATCCAGGGCATCCGGGAGGGCGCCGAGCGGGCCCGCAAGATCGTCCGCGACCTCCGGGTGTTCGCTCGCACGCAGGACGACGTGTGGCAGTCGGTGGACATCCACGAGGAGATCGAGTCGAGCCTCACCCTGCTCAATCATCTCCTCAAGGATCGCGTCTCCGTGCACCGCAAGTACGGGGACCTGCCGGAGGTCGAGTGCATCCGCTCCCAGATGGACCAGGTCTTCCTGAATCTCCTCGCGAACGCAGCCCAGGCCATCCCGGGACTGGGCGCCATCACGATCGAGACGCGCCGGGACGGTCCCACCGCGGTGATCGGCATCGCCGACACCGGGCCCGGGATCCCGCCCGAGATCATGGACCGTGTCTTCGATCCCTTCTTCACCACCAAGCCGGTCGGCGAAGGCACCGGGCTCGGCCTGAGCATCAGCTACGAGATCGTCAAGAAGCACGGTGGGGAGATCCGGGCCGAGAGCCCCGCGGAGGGCGGCGCGATCTTCACGGTGCGCATCCCGATCGCAAGGACCTCACGCCCATGACCGCCGAGGCGACCGTTCTCATCGTCGACGACGAGACGCGCGTTCTCGATTCGCTGGAGGCGCTCCTCGCCATGGACTACCGCGTCCTGCGGGCCGACCGCCCGGAGGCCGCCCTTGAGATCCTCGCGCGCGAGGACGTCGCCCTCGTGATCAGCGACCAGCGGATGCCGGGCATGAGCGGCACCGAGCTGCTCTCGCGGTGCCGCGAGGTCGCGCCGGAGACCGTCCGGGTGCTCCTGACCGCGTTCACCGACGCCGACGCCCTCATGCAGTCGATCAACGCCGCCAACATCTACCACTTCATCCTCAAGCCCTGGGACCCGACCGAGCTGACCCACACCGTGCGCCGCGGCGTCGAGCGCCACCGCCTGACCACCGAGCGCGAGCGGCTCGTGCGGGATCTCGCCGCCAAGAACACCGACCTCGAGGTCACCCTGTCCGACCTGCGCGCGGCTCAGGAGCGCATCGTGCGCGAGGCGGGCGTCCGGGCCCAGCTCCAGCGCTACGTCTCTCCCCGGCTCGCCGACATGGCGCTCGGCAACCCGAGCCTCCTCGACCAGCCCGGCGAATGGCGGGAGGCCACCGTGCTCTTCGCCGACATCCGCGGCTACACCCGCCTCATCGAGACGACGCCCGCCCCGGTCGTCATCCGGCTCCTCGACGAGTACCTGGCTCGCATGATCGAGGTGATCTTCCGGCACCAGGGTACGGTCGAGCAGCTCATCGGCGACGAGATCGTCGTGCTGTTCGGGGTGGCCGAGGGGGGAGAGGACGCGCCGGGGCGGGCGGTCCGGGCCGCCGTCGAGATGGTTGCCGCGGTGCGCGGGCTCTCCGCGCGCTGGGCCGCCGAGGGGCTGCCGCGCTTCGACATCGGGGTAGGCATCGCCTCGGGCCCGGTCATGGCCGGGACCATCGGCTCGGCCGATCGCCGGGAGCTGGTCGTGGTCGGTCGGCCCATGATCGCGGCGGCCCGGATCCAGCGGATGACACGGCTGTTCGACGCACATATAATCGCAGCCGACAGCACGTTCCGCGAGGTGAGCGGTCTCGTCGGCCACCGCGAGCTGGGTTCCCCGAAGCTGAAGGGCCTCAAGGATCGCGAGACGCTCTACGAGATCCTGTCTCTCCGGGAGCCCGTTCCCACGGGCGCCGCCTAGGAACGTAGCCGACCTCGGAGGTCGAGTGGAAGACACGGCAACCGTCCTGGTCGTCGACGACGAGCCGCGCGTGCTCGACGCGCTCGAGGCCGTGCTCGCCGCCGACTTCCGGGTCCTCCGGGCCGAGGGCGGAGAGCAGGCGCTCCGGCTCCTGCCCGGCGCCGACGTGGCCGTCATCGTCACCGACTACCGCATGCCCGGCATGACCGGCGTGGAGCTGCTGCGGCGGAGCCAGGACGTGGCTCCCGACGCGGTCCGGATCGTCCTCACCGCCTATACCGACGTGGACAGCCTGATGGATGCGATCAACACCGGTCGCATCTACCACTTCGTCCCAAAGCCCTGGGACCCGAACGAGCTGCTGCTCATCGTGCGGCGCGCGGCCGAGCGCTACACGCTGACCCGGGACAATGCCCGCCTCCGCGACGAGCTCGAGCTCGCGGTGAACGCGCTCCGGCGCGAGGCCGCCGAGCGCCGGGTGCCGTCGCTGGCCCTCGAGGGGCTGATCGGCGCGCCGACCGGGCTCCGCAAGGCCGTGGACCTGGCCCGGAAGGTCATCGACACCGACACCACGGTGCTCCTGCTGGGAGAGACGGGCACCGGCAAGGAGCTCTTCGCTCGCCTGATCCACCACAATGGGCCGCGGCGGTCCGCCAAGTTCGTGGCCCAGAACTGCGGGGCCCTGCCGGAATCGCTCCTGGAGTCCGAGCTGTTCGGCCACGCCCGCGGCGCCTTCACCGGCGCGACCGCCGAGCGCAAGGGTCTGTTCGAGGAGGCGGACGGGGGGACGATCTTCCTCGACGAGGTGGGCGAGATGTCGCCGGGCATGCAGCTCCGGCTGTTGCGCGTCCTGCAGGAGGGCGAGATCCGCCGAATAGGAGCCTCGGCTCCACGGAAAGTCGACGTCCGGGTGCTCGCCGCGACCAACACCGACCTGGAGGCGGACCTCGAGGCCGGCCGCTTCCGGAAGGATCTCTACTACCGGCTCAACGTCTTCCCGATCCGCCTGCCTCCGTTGCGAGAGCGGGTCGAGGACATTCCGACCCTCGCCGAGCACTTCCTGCGGGTGTACCGCGAGCGGGCCCGGCGGGCGGTCCCCTCGATCTCCCCGGAGGCCCTGAGCTGCCTCCGCGCCTACCCGTTCCCGGGCAACGTGCGCGAGCTCGAGAACGAGATCGAGCGGGCGGTGGCCCTCGCCGACCCCGGTCAGGCCATCGGTCCCGAGCACCTCTCCGACCGCATCCGCAACACCGTCGGGAGGCCGGCCGCCGCCCAGACGCTCAACGACGCCATCGAGCAGCTCAAGCGGCGGATGATCGAGGACGCGCTGCGGGAGTGCGGCTCGAAGACGCGCGCCGCCGAGCGGCTCGGACTGACGCGCCAGAGCCTGCAGCAGATGCTCCGCCGTCGCTCGGCCGACAGCTAGCTCCGGCCACGTCCGGCGGGCTGCGATACAATCCCCAGCTGTGCGCCTGCCCATCTACTACGGCTGGATCATCGTGGCCGTCGTCTTCGTCACCATGGGCGTGGGCGTCAACGCGCGCACCGCCTTCTCGCTGCTGTTCCCGCCGATTCTTGGTGAGTTCGGCTGGGAGCGCGGCGTCACCGCGGGCGCCTTCTCGTTCGGCTTCCTCGTCTCGGCGGCCCTCAGCCCGTCGCTCGGCCGCCTGATGGATCGCCGCGGGCCCCGGGTGGTGATCGAGCTGGGCGTGCTCCTCATCGGCACCGGGCTCCTCCTCGCGACCCTGGTGACCCGCCCGTGGCACCTCTACGCCACCCTCGGCGTGATGGTGGGCGGCGGCAGCGTGTGCCTCGGCTACACCGGGCAGTCGCTCTTCCTGCCCAACTGGTTCGTGCGCCGGCGCGGCCTCGCCATGAGCCTGGCCTTCTCCGGGGTGGGCGTGGGCTCGATGATCCTGCTGCCGTGGATGCAGGTCCTCATCGGCCGCTCGGGCTGGCGGGCCGCGTGCTGGGCCATGGGCCTCCTGGTGCTGCTCCTGCTGGTGCCGCTGAACCTGCTGCTGCGGCGGCGGCCCGAGGACATGGGCCTCGAGCCCGACGGCGATCGCGCGACGGCCATCTCCGCGGCGGCGCGGACCTCCAACGTGGTGGACGCGGCGTGGGCCTCGGTGGACTGGACGCTCGCGCGCGCGGTCCGCACCGCCCGCTTCTGGTGGATCGCGATCGGCTACTTCCTCGGCCTCTTCGCCTGGTACGCGGTGCAGGTCCACCAGACCAAGTACCTGATCGAGATCGGCTTCGGCCCCCGCGACGCGGCGTGGGCGCTCGGCTTCGTGAGCCTCGCCGGCATCCCCGGGCAGATCGCGCTCGGCTGGCTGTCGGACCGCATCGGACGCGAGTGGGTGTGGACGGTGGGCAGCCTCGGCTTCGCGATCTGTTACGCGGCGCTGCTCCTGCTGGCCGTCTCGGCCACCATGCCGCTGCTCTACGTGATGGTGATCGCGCAGGGCATGCTCGGCTACGGGCTCACCTCGGTGGTGGGTGCGATTCCCGCCGAGATCTTCCAGGGTCGGCACTACGGCTCGATCTTCGGCACCCTGATGCTGTCCTCCATCGCGGGCGGCGCGGTGGGCCCGTGGCTCACCGGTGTGCTCTACGACCGCACCGGCAGCTACACGCTTCCGTTCTGGATCTCGATCGGCTGCTGCGTGGTGTCGGCGGTCACCATCTGGCTCGCCGCGCCCCGCAAGGTGCGCGTCGTCGCCGGGCGTCTGCGCGCGAGCGCCTGAGCCCGCCCGGATGCGGTATCCTGCGCCGTGTATCTGAACCGCCGGCTGTGGGCCTTCACGGAGGGCGTGCGCCTCCGCATCGTGGCCGCCACGCTGGCCGGGCTCCTGGCGGTGCTGAGCGGTACCGCGCGGCTCGCGCTGCTGGGCTGGGTGCTGGCGCGCGTGCTGGCCGGCGATCCCCTCGCCCACCTCGTCTGGCCGGTGGCCGGGGTGGCCGCCCTCATCGCGCTGCGCGGCCTCCTCGAGTACAGACGCGCCATGGTGGCCCATCACACCGCGGCGGTGGTGCAGAGCCGCCTGCGCGGGCGGATCTATGCGCAGATCACCGCACTCGGTCCGGCCCACTTCACGCAGACCCGCACCGGCGACGTGATCCTCTCGGTGGTCGAGGGTGTGCAGCAACTCGAGGTCTACTTCGGCCAGTACCTGCCCCAGCTCTTCGTCTCCGCCCTCACCCCGTTCCTGATCTTCGCGGTGGTCGCGGTCATCGACCTGCCGCTTGCCGGCGTGTTCCTGCTCGCCGCGGTGGGAACGTTCATCCTGCCCGCCCTGTGGCACCGCTGGGACAGCCGCAACAGCCTCGAGCGCTCGGAGGCCTACAAGGCCTACGGCGCCGAGTTCCTCGACGCGATCCAGGGCCTCCGGACCCTGGCCGCCTTCGGCCAGAGCCAGTCGCGCGCCCGGCTCCTCGAGGAGCGCGGCCACTCGCTCTTCCAGGCCACCATGTGGCTGCTCGGGACCAACACGCTGGCCCGCGGCATCAGCGACGTGTGCATCGCGCTGGGCGCCGCCGTCGCGCTGGCCCTGGGCGCGCTCCGGGTGCAGGGCGGCTTCATGGAGCTGACCGCGCTGGTGGTGGTCCTCATGCTCGGCGTCGAGATCTTCCGCCCCCTGCGCGAGCTGCGCGTGGTCCTCCACCAGGGCATGCTCGGCCTCTCCGCCGCCCAAGGCATCCTCGATCTCCTCGCGCTCCAGCCCCAGGTCATCGACAACCCGAACATTCGCTTCACCGCAGACCCTCCGGTCGAGCCCTCCATCGCCTTCGAGGACGTGACCTTCTGCTACCCCGGCGGGCGCCGCCCCGCGCTCGAGCGCCTGTCGTTCCGCGTGGCCGCCGGTGAGCGCGTCGGCGTGGTGGGCGCGAGCGGCGCGGGCAAGTCGACGATCTCGCGGCTGCTCCTCCGCTTCGCGGATCCGACGTCGGGCTGCGTCACGATCGGCAGGCGCGACCTGCGCGAGCTGTCCCTCCACGATCTGCGACGGCTGATCGCGGTGGTCAGCCAGGACACCTATCTCTTCCACGGCACCGTCGAGGACAACCTGCGCATGGGCCGACCCGACGCCAGCCAGGCGGAGCTGGAAGCGGCCGCGCGGGCCGCCAACATCCACGAGGCGATCGCCGCCCTGCCGCAGGGCTACCAGACGGTGGTGGGCGAGCGCGGCGTGCGGCTCTCGGGAGGCCAGCGGCAACGAATCGCGATCGCCCGCGCGCTCCTGCGCGACGCGCCCATCCTGATCCTGGACGAGGCGCTCTCCTCGGTGGACGCCGAGAGCGAGGCCGCGATCCAGGACGCGCTCGACCGGCTGATGCGCGGCCGCACGACGCTGATCTTCGCCCACCGCCTCTCGAGCATCATCGGCGCCGACCGTATCTTCGTGCTCGACGAGGGCCGCGTGGCCGAGAGCGGCACCCACGCGGTGCTGATGGCACGCGACGGCGTCTACCGGCGGCTCATGGCCGGACAGGCCACCGGCGAGGTAGACGGCACGCTCCACGACGGCGACGACGCCGGGAGCGAGAGCGGAGCGCCGGCGACGCGCGATCACGGGAGCGCGGAGGCCGCCACCGGGGAGGCGCCTGCGGTCCTGCGCGCGGCGGGACCGAGCTGGTGGCAGGTCGGCGGAATCCTGTTCGCGCTCGCCTCTGGCTATCACGCACGCCTCGTCGTCACCTTCGCGCTCGGCGTGGCGCGCGTGGCCGCGCTGATCGGCGTCGGCCTGCTCAGCGCGCTGGTCGTGCGCGCGGTGAGCCGCGGCGAGTCCATCCGGCTGCTGCTGGGAGCGCTCCTGATCGTCGCCCCACTCGCCGGCGTGCTCCACTGGATCGAGTCGTGGCTGGCGCACGACATGGCCTATCGCCTCCTCGCCGACATGCGGATGCGCTTCTTCCGCAAGCTGGTCGCGCTCGGCCCGGCCTATCTGTCCTCCCGGCGGACCGGCGATCTCCTGGGCGTGGCCACCCACGACATCGAGCTGATCGAGTACTTCTTCGCCCACACCATCACCCCGGGGCTGGTCGCCATGCTCGTGCCAACGGTGGTGTTGGCCACCCTCGCCGTCTTCGGCTGGCCGATGGCGCTCGCGGTGCTGCCCTTCCTCGCCTACGCGGCGCTGAGCCCGGTCCTCGGCCGCGCGCGCATCGACCGGCTGAGCGCGCGCGCGCGCGAGGCCTCGGGCGAGCTGAACGCGCACGCGGTGGACTCGGTGCAGGGCCTCGCCGAGATCGTTGCCTTCCAGCAGGAATCCCGGCGGGGCGACGCGCTCGCCGCGCGGGCCCGCGCGTACGCGGATGCGCGGATGCCGTTCCTCGCCGACCTCGCGCGGCAGTCCGCGCTGCAGGACGTGGCCACCGGGCTCGGCGGGCTCGCGGTCACGATCGTGGGCGCCGCGCTGGTCGCCGCGGGCCGGCTCGAGGGCGCGATGCTGCCCCTGCTCACCCTGCTCGCCATGTCGGCCTTCGTGCCGGTGTGGGAGATCGCGCAGGTGGGCCGGCAGCTCGCCGATACCCTCGCGGCCACGTGCCGCGTGCACGCGGTCCACTCCGAGCCGGTCCTCATCGCCGACGGCGCCGGGGTGGCGCTGCCCGGCCCCCGGCACGAGGACGCGGCGGCCATCGCCCTGCACGACGTGACGTTCACGTATCCGGGACGCGCGCGGCCCGCGCTGTCCCGGGTCTCCTTCACGGTGCCGGCGGGCGCCACCGTGGCGCTCGTGGGCCCGTCCGGCGCGGGCAAGACCACGATCGCGAGCCTGCTCCTGCGCTTCTGGGACCCGCAGTCGGGTGCGATCACGCTGGACGGCCACGACCTGCGTGGCTGGGCGCTGGACGACCTGCGTCGCCACATCGCGCTCGTCGCGCAGGACACGCACCTCTTCAACGACACCCTCGGCGGCAACATCCGGATCGCGCGGCCCGAGGCGACCGACGCCGAGGTGGCCGCGGCCGTCGAGCGCGCAGCCCTCGCCCCGCTGGTGCGCGCGATGCCGGAGGGCCTGGCCACCCGGGTGGGCGAGCGCGGGTTGCAGCTCTCCGGCGGGCAGCGGCAGCGGGTGGCCATCGCCCGCGCGTTCCTGCGCGACGCCCCCGTGCTGATCCTCGACGAGGCCACCTCCCACCTCGACGCGGTCAACGAGCAGGTGGTGCAGGAGGCGCTGGTGACCTTGGCCCGCGCCCGCACGACCATTGTGATCGCCCACCGCCTCTCGACCGTTCGCGCCGCCGACCAGATCGTGGTGCTGGACGAGGGCCGGGTGGTCGAGCAGGGCCGCCACGAGGAGCTGCTCCGCGGCCGGGGCCTGTACGCCCGGCTGGTCTCCCGCCAGGTCGCCGCCGCCGTCGCCTCCTGATCGCGCCGCCCCCCTGTCAACGATCCCGCCCCCCGGTTCGTCAGTAGGGTAGAAGCACGGAACCTATCGGGGTCCCCGGGCCCCGCGCTGGACGATCAAGGAGGATTGCCATGAAGTTACACACCGCACTGACCCGCAGCACCCTGGCCAGCGTCCTAGGCGGACTGGCGCTGGGCATGACCTTGCCGGCGGCGGCCGAGCCGCCTGCCGACCCGCAGGTGGCCCAGGCGGCGCCCACCCCCGGCACCCCCCAGTGGGGGCATCGCCCGGACGGCGGCGGCCAGTCCATGCACGGCCACCACGGCTGGCAGCGGCGCGGGAAGGCCCACCACTTCTCGCTGGCCCGCGTGGCCCTGCGCCACCAGAAGGACCTGGCGCTGACGCCGGCTCAGATCGATAGCCTGCGCAAGCTCGGGACCGACTCGCGGCGGGACGCCATCAAGCGCCAGGCGGAGGTGCGGCTGGCCCGGCTGGATCTGAGCACGCTGATGATGCCGGACGCCGCGGACCCCAACAAGCCGCGGGACATGGCCAGGATCGAGGCCAAGGTGCGCGACATCGAGAAGCTGCGCGGCGACGCGAAGATCGCGCAGATCCGCACCCTGGAGCAGAGCCGCCAGGTGCTCACCCCGGAGCAGCGCGAGAAGCTCCGCGCCCTGATGGCGCAGCGGTGGCAGCAGCGCGGGCCGCAGCAGGTCCCGGGGGTGCGGGGCATGGGTCCGGAGGAACACGGTCATCAGCCCACGTCGGCGCCGGAGACCGAAGGGACTTCAGGCTAGATCAGAGCTGTCGGCCGGGGTCAGGTCTTACATTCCGACATTGTCGGAATGTAAGACCTGACCCCACTCAGCAGCGCGGGGTGAGGTACGCCGGATCCGCGGTGGGTGCGTCGCCCGCCACCGTGGTGCGATGCATGACGCGCTTGTAGCGCGCGCTGTCCCACAGGCGGCCGCGATGGAGCACGCAGCGGTTGTCCCACATCACGAGATCACCAACCTGCCAGCGGTGCCGGTAGACGCGGTCGGGGCGCACGGTGGCCTCGAGCAGCTTCAGGATCAGCATGCGGCTCTCGTCGAGACCGAGCCCCTCGATGTACCAAGCGTGCGAGCCGATGTAGAGCGACTTGCGCCCGTTGCGCGGGTTGGCACGCACCAGGTTGTGACGAACCGGCGGATAGTCGCGGCCGATCTCGGTGCCGATTCCCGGATCGATGAGGCTGCGCGAGAAGCCGAAGCTGTGCACGACTATTAGCCGATCCAAGTCGCGGCGTACGCTCTCGTCGAGGCGTACGTCTTCGTCGAGGTGCTCGTAGGCCACCCGCATGCTCGCGAACTCGGTCTCGCCGCCCTCGGGCGGCACCACGCGAGCGGAGAGCGCCGAGGAGTGCGCGGGCACCGGCTTGAACGAGCTGTCGCTGTGCCAGAGCTGATTGCCGGACTGGTAGAGCATCCGGCGGTCGTCCCAGCCCATCAGCTTGCCCTCCGCATCGGTGTTGGAGAGATCCACGATGTGGGCGCCCAGCCGGTCCTCGCCCCCCAGAGTGCGCACGGTGGTCTCGAGCGGGCCCCAGCGCTCGCTGAACGCCATCTGCTGGGAGTCGCTCAGGTCCTGGCCGCGGAAGACCAGCACCGAGTAGTCGTCGAACGCCACCGCGATGCGCTCGAACGTGGCGTCGTCCAGCGGCCGGGTCAGATCGACCCCGGAGACCTGGGCCGCGAACACCGGATGGACGGGGGTGATCGTCAGCGGACTCGCGATGGTCGCCATGGCGGCCTCCTCGCCGGAAATTCTAGCCCTTCACGGAGCCGGCGACCAGCCCCTCCACCATCCAGCGGTGGATGAACACGTAGAGGGCCACCACCGGAATCGTGGTGATCACGGAGGCGGCCATGAGCTGGCCCCAGTGAAAGACGTCGCCGTAGATCAGGAGGTTGAGCCCCACCGGCACCGTGATGGCCTGCTCGTCCTGGATGAAGACCAGCGCGTAGAGGAACTCGTTCCAGGAGAGCGTGAACGCGAAGATGGCCGAGGCCACCAGACCCGGCGCGGCCAGCGGCAGCAGCACGCGCAGGAACGCGGTGATGCGGCCGGCCCCGTCGATCAGGGCCGCCTCCTCCAGCTCATCGGGCAGGGCCTTGAAGAAGCCGATCAGCAGCCAGGTGCAGAAGGGCACCGTGAAGGTCGGATACGAGAGGAACAGCGACGAGAGGTGGTTGGTGGCGCCCAGCTCGGCGAGCACCCGGTAGAGCGGGATGAAGAGCAGCGCAGGCGGGATCAGGTAGAGGATCAGGATCAGGCTCGCCACCGACTCCCGCCCCGGGAAGCGCAGGCGCGCCACCGCGTAGCCGCCGAGGCTTGCGACCACAGTGGTCGTCGCGGTCACCACCAGCGCGGTCACGAGGCTATTGCGCAGCCAGAGGGGAAATCGCGTGTCGGTCCAGAGCCCGGTGTAGTTCTCCCACGTGAACGGGTTCGGCACGTAGATGCTGGTGGCGAACTGGATCTGCTCGTAGGTCTTGAACGACATGCTGGCGATCCACCAGAACGGTACCAGGATCACGAGCAGGAAGAGGGCCATGCCGCAGAGCGTGACCGCGGTGAGGGCCTTCAACGGGAGCACCCCTTCTGAATGGGGGGGAGCGGCGGCGCTCCTCCCCCATGCCCCCCCACCACATTGGTCATTGCGCGCGATCCGATCGTCATGGTTTGTGCTTGCTCCGGTTGGCGTCTACTTCCGGTCCCGGAGGAGGTAGCGGCTGATAACGATGATGCCGATCACGAGGATCGGCACCACGAAGAGGCAGATCGTCACCCCGCGCCCCCAGCGGAGCTGATTGAAGGCCACCTGGTACGAGTAGGTCGCGAAGATCTGGGTCGCGGTACCCGGGCCGCCCCGCGTCATCACGTAGATGATGTTGAAGTCGTTGATGGTCAGGATGAAGCTCAGCAGCGTGGTGACGATCATCACGTGCTTGAGCCCGGGCAGCGTGATGTGCCAGAAGCGTCGCCACGTGGAGGCCCCGTCGACGGAGGCCGCCTCGTACAGCTCCCGCGGGATCGACTGCATGCCTGCGAGGAACGACACCCCGAAGAAAGGGAAGCCGCGCCACCAGTTGGCCACGATCACCGCCATCATCGCGCCCTCCGGCGTGGCCATGAAGGCGATGGGGCGGCTCATCAACCCGAGGTCGAGCAGCACGCTGTTGAAGAAGCCGCGCCCCGGGAAGGCGTCGAACATCCAGCGCCAGGTGAGCGCGATGATCACGGTGGAGGTGATCCAGGGCAGGAGGAAGAGGCCGCGGAAGAAGTTGCGGCCCCGGATCACGCCGTTGAGCACCAGCGCCATCAGCACGCCGGTGACCACCTTGAGGCCCACCGAGCCCACCGTGAACACGAAGCTGTTCCGGATGACCGCGTGGAAGGCGTCATCATCCGCCAGATAGAAGTAGTTCTTGAGGCCGACGAACCGCTCCGGATACCCGACGAGCTTGTCGGTGAGGGAGAGCCAGACCGCCCGGTACACCGGATAGAAGATGAGGCCCACCACCAGGACCAGCATCGGCAGCAGGAACAGGAGGGCCGTTCCCGCCTCCCGGACGCGGGCGCGCCTCCAGAGGGAGGCGCGCGGCCGCATCACGGGAATGCGGGATGCTGCAGGAAGAGCCACGTCACCCGCGCAGGGTGTCGTAGATTTCCTTGATCTTCTTGTCCTCCCAGTCGATGGCCTGATCCACCGACCACTTGTCCACGATGACCTTGGCGGGCGCGTCGGTCAGCACGTTGCTCGCCTGCACCTCGGCGGCGGCCGCGGTGATCGGCCCGGGCCAGCCGGTGGGCACGAACCACTCCGCGGCCCGCCCGAACGTCCGGTAGTTGTCGTTCTTGTTGAAGTAGTCCTTCGAGGCCGCGCGCGCCTTGTCGGTCACCGGCGCGAACTGGCCGTAGGAGTCCTTCATGACCGCCACCGTCTCCTCCGGGGACATCATGTGCGCGATCAGGCTCATGGCCGCCTCCGGATCCTTGCTGCTCTTGAAGATCCCGAAGCTCATCGCGATCGCCCACATGCGCCGGCCGTCCGGCCCGGCCGGATGCGGCAGGGCCACGTGGTTGGCGAGCGCCTCCTCCTTGGCCTTGCGGTCCTTGGCGTCGGTGGCCTTGGCCAGCGCGTTCTCGAGCGCGAACGTGATGCTGGGTCCGTTGGACGTCTGCGCGATGTTCTTGGCGATGAAGTTCTCGTTGTTCCCGGAGCCGGTCCAGGTGAGCGTATCGGCGGGCTGGATGCCCTCCTTGTAGATGTCGGTCGCCCACTTCATGGCCGCCTGCATCTGTGCCGTCTTGATGGACTTGTACTTGCCGTCCTTGCCGGCCCACCCGGCCCCGTAGGAGTACATGAGGCTCTGCATGACACCGTAGCCGTCCGAGGTGCGGTTCCAGCTCTGGCCCATGCCGTAGAAGTTGTCCTTGGGCCGGTTGAGCGCGGCGGCGGCCTGCTTGGCCTCCTCGAAGGTGTTCGGCAGCTTCACCTTCGCCTTCTCGAACACGTCGCGCCACACGTACCAGAACCCGGCCATCACGTACCACGGCAGGGCGTAGACCTTGTCGCCGACCCTGCTCACCGGCGCCACGTTGGCGGGCGGCTTGCCCACCTGGCCCTCGATCTGGCGGGCGAACGTGGTGAGGTCGATGAGCTGCCCCATGCCCGCGAAGCGCGCGGGCGCGCTCGTCTCGAGCTGGCCCACGTCGGGGGTGCTGTTGTTCTCGATGGCGGCCACGTACTTGGTCTGCATGTCCTCGAACGTGAAGTACTCGACGGTCACGCTGGCGCCGTTCTTCTGCGCCCACCGCTGGGCGCTCGCCTCGATGGCCTTGTTGGTCGGCTCCACGTACGTCTTGAGGATCCAGAGCCGGAGGCTCGTGCCCTTCTTCACGGCGGGCGCGGCCCGGCGCGGCAGGGTCAGCAGGGCGGAGGTCCCGACGGCTCCGGCGAGAAGTGAGCGGCGGCTGATGCGCTGATCGAGCATGGCGTGTCCCCCTTGATCGTCTTTGATCCCGACGCGGCTCCGAATGTCGGACACCGGACCCTCCCTGTCAAGCATTCCGTGTTCCGTGCTAACCTTTTTGCATGCTCTCCGCCTCCCAGATCGCCCTCTATCGTGACCAGGGATATCTCGTGGTTCCCGACGTGCTCGACGCGGTCACCCTCGAGACCGTGCGCCGGGAGATGGCGCGCATCCTCGACGGCGCACGCGCGGTGACCACGCACACCGACATGTACGACCTCGAGCCGGGCCACCGGCCGGACGATCCGCGGGTGCGTCGGGTGAAGACGCCGCACCGGTTCTTTCCGGTGTTCCAGCACTTGCTGCGTCATCCCCGGCTCGTCGCGGTGCTCCAGGACCTGCTCGGGCCCGCGGTGCGGCTGCACGGCTCCAAGATCAATCTGAAGTCGCCGCGCTACGGCTCGCCGGTGGAGTGGCATCAGGACTGGGCGTTCTACCCGCACACGAACGACGACCTGCTCGCGGTGGGGGTGATGCTCGACGATTGCACCAGCGACAACGGCCCGCTCCTGGTGGTGCCCGGCAGCCATCGCGGCCCGACCTTCGACCACCACGCCGAGGGCCATTTCTGCGGGGCCATCGATCCGGCGACCATCCGCGACGAGATCGCGCGGGCGGTGCCGCTCACCGGGCGCGCCGGCTCCATGAGCTTCCACCACGTGCGTCTCCTGCACGGCTCGGCCCAGAACGTCTCGAGCCTGCCCCGCACGCTGCTGCTCTACGAATACGGCGCCGCGGATGCGTGGCCGCTCATGGGCGTATCCGACCTCGCCGATTTCGACGCGCGGCTCGTGACCGGCGAGCCCGGCATCGAGCCGCGGCTGGTGTCGGCGCCGGTGCGGATGCCGCTGCCGCCCGCCCGTCACCAGGGCTCGATCTACGAGAACCAGTCGGACGCCTCGCGCCGTTATTTCCCGGTCACCGACGAGCCCGCTTCCGCGCCGCGTACCTAGCGGCGCCAGACCCCCGCGTCCTCCGGGGGCACGACGCGGAAGAGTCGCTTCGCGGCGACGATCGCGAAGAAGATCTGGATGCGGAGTCGGGTGGCGAGCGACGGGCGCCAGTTGCCGGACAAAGCGGAGAGTACCGCCTCGTAGATCCCGAATCGGCGCGAGCGCCGGAACAGCAGCCGGCGGAAGTAGGGATCGTAGAAGCCCACCACGAAGCGCCGGAAGTAGTGGTAGCGGCGCCGGACCGTCCGCTCGTAGGCGGTGAAGCGGCGCGCCGACAGGTCGCCGGCCCGCAGCCCCTCGTCGAGGGCCTTCGCGGCCTCGATGCCGCCCTGCATGGCCAGCAGCACCCCGGTGGAGAAAACTGGGTCCAGGAAGCAGGCCGCGTCGCCCACCGCGACCCAGCGGTCGCCGGCCATTGCGCGGGCGGTGTAGGAGTAGTCGGCGTCGAAGCGGGCGGGCGAGACCCGGCGGGCGTCCGTCAGCAGGGCGGGGGCGGCCGGGGTCGTGCTCAGGTAGTGCTCCAGGCTCAGCTCCGCGGTGGCCTTCGACTCGCGTCGATGCAGCGCCTGCGGCACCACCGCTCCCACGCTGGTCACCGTCTCCGAGAGCGGGATGAGCCAGATCCAGCCCACGTCGGTGCGGGTGAGCATGCGGATGTCGCCCGCGGTGCGTCCTTCCGGCCGCGGAATGCCCTCGAACTGGGCGTGCACCGCCACGTGCTGTAGCATGGGGTCGTCTTCGTAGCCGCCGATCCGCCGGGCCAGGAAGCCGGCCCGCCCGGTGGCGTCCACGATCGCGGCCACCCGCGTGGTGACCTCGGCGCCGTCGGCACCCGCGTAGCGCAGGGTCACCCCGTCGTCCCCGAAGACCGCGTCGACCGCACGGGCGCCCTCGCGGACGATGACGCTCGAGCGCTCGGCGTGGCGCAACAGCAGCTCGTCGAAGCGTGCCCGCGGCACCTGGTAGGTCTGCGGCATGGGGGACTCGACCGCGGCGCTGAAGTCGATGTACGAGGCGGGCGTGCCGTCGATCTCCCAGAAGCTCGCGCCCCACTTCTCGACGAAGCCGGCCTTGGCCACTGCGTCGTGGGCCCCGAGCTCGTCGAGAACCCCGTTGATCCACGGCAGCTGCGACTCGCCGATGTGAAAGCGCGGGAATCGCTCCCGCTCGAGCAGGAGCACGCGGCGCCCGCGCCGAGCGAGGGCGGTCGCGGTGCTGGAGCCGCCCGGTCCGCCGCCGATCACTGCCACGTCGAAGTCCAGCATGTGGGCGTTTAGGATACTCCTTGACGCCATCGCGCTTCCGACGGATTCTCGGCAACGGCCCCATGAAGTTCGACATCGGCATCCTCGCGAGCCAGCCCCTGCCCGTCATCGTGGAGCAGGTGCGGCTGGCCGAGTCGCTCGACTTCGACACCGCCTGGATCGCCGACACTCACCTGGTCTGCCGCGAGCTCTGGGTCGTCCTCGCCGCCTGTGCGGCCGCGACGTCGCGCATCCGCCTCGGCCCGGGGATCACGGTGCCGCACACGCGCCACATCTCGGTGACGGCCAGCGCGATCGCCACGCTCCACGAGCTGGCGCCGGGACGGGTCGTGCTCGGCATCGGGACCGGCGGCAGCGCGGCCGAGACCATGGGGCTCTCGGTTGCGAAGGTGGCGCGCGTCGCCACCCTCGAGGCGATGGCTGACGCCCTGACGCGATTGCTGGGCGGCGAGTCCATGCGGCTCGACAATGGCGCCGCGGCGCGCCTGGCCTGGCTCCCCGGCCCCATCGACGTGCCCCTCTACCTGGCCGGGTCCGGACCCCGGATGCTCGACGCGGCGGGGCGGCTGGGCGACGGTGCCATCATGTATTCGGGCGTCGCGCCCCGGCTGGTCGAGGCCGCGCTCGGGTGCGTCGCGGCCGGTGCCCGCCGGGCCGGCCGCGACGCAGACGGGCCCGCGGGCCTGCCACGCGAGCTCGACGTGGCAATCTGGGCTCCCACCTCGATCGATCGGGACCGCGCGCTCGCGCGTGATCACGTGCGTGGCCGCGTGGCCTCCGCGCTCCGACACGCCTTCCCGGTCACGTGGAGCGCAGAGGAGCAGGCGGTCATCGGCCAGGTCCGGGCCGCCTACGACTCTTACCAGCACGCCACCGCCGGCTCCACGCACCGGCAGCTGGTCACCGACCACTTCGTGGACCTGATGGCGCTCGCCGGCCGCCCCGAGGAGGTGCGCGACCAGGTGCGCGCGCTCAGCGCCGTGGCCGGGGTCTCCCGGATCATCCTGCTGCCGCAGGTGCCGGGGC
>Ga0335085_10002007_pt1 | contig 39721 bp, 44 predicted proteins | sample Lox_Sample_45_FD_206712 | JGI IMG/M metagenome (GOLD analysis project Ga0335085, IMG submission 206712) | Soil microbial communities from Loxahatchee National Wildlife Refuge, Florida, United States - Lox_Sample_4.5 | ecosystem: Environmental > Terrestrial > Soil > Wetlands | place: USA...
CGACGCGTCCGGCGCGCTCGGCCGCCTGAGCCGCCGTCGTCACGAGTCGCACCAGGGTGTCGCGATAGTCACTCTGCGGCTGCCTGATCCACGCCTTGCTCTCTCCGGCGAGGAGCGGACCGCGGTAATAGCCGAGCGCGAGCTGCGCGAGGCGCATGAGGTCCTCGGCCGGTGCGTTGCGTTCGCGGTTCGCCCCGAGCGCGCGCGCTTCATCGCACACCGCCGTGAAGGCCCAGGTATCGGTCCACACCAGGCGCCGGTCGAGCGCCGCCTCGCCGCCTTCGACGAGCACCAGCGACTCGAGGCCGGCAATGGCCCGCAGGCGATGGAGCGTCGTGTTGAGTGAGCGTTGCTGATAGTCCTTGTCCTTGTGCGGCCACACCGCTGATGCGAGACGCTCGAGCTTGACGTGCTCGCCGCCCAGGGCCACGAGCGCCTGCAGCAGCTCGAACTGCCGGTTGCCACCCGCGGTCTTGACCGAGCGGGGCGCCTCGGCGCTCTCGAGCTGGAAGCCGCCGAGCACGCGGATGCGACAGTGCCAGGGCCAGCCGGGGAGGGCGTAGGGGGGCGGATCGGGAAGGAGGCGGCGCTTGAGGATCAGGTGCCGCACGAAGTCCGGCTCGATGTTGGCCTCCAGCGCGAGCTGCGCGAGGCGCGCGAGCTGACGCGGCTCGAGCCACATGACGTGCATGATCTTGCGGCGGCGCGCGATGGCAAAGCCCTCGCGCAGCAAGTCGAGGGCCGCCTCGCGCTCGCCACTCTCGAGCGCCAGGTTGGCGCGCGATAAGAGCGTCATGAGATCGAGCAGGCGGTTCTTGAGCCCTGCGCCGATCTCGACCGCGCGGGAGAGCTCGCGCTGCGCGCCGGATGCATCGCCACTGCGCAGCAGCGTTTGCGCCAGCGCAAGACTCCCCGCCGCCTCGAGGAACGGCGCGCCGAGTGCGCCGGCGAGCTTCACCGCGCTCTTGAGGTGCTGGTGCGCGAGGAACCCGTCGCCCCGCAGATTGGCGTACCAGGCGAGTCCGTAGACATGGAGGAACGCATCGAAGGGCCGGTGCGTCGGCGGGCGGACTTCCAGCTCCTTGATGACCTCCGCCGCCAGCTCCAGGTCTCCGTCGCCCAGTGCCCCCAGCAGGCGGTTCACCGGGAAGGTCTCGTTCCACAGGCGCACGCCGCTTTCGGCGAGGATGCGTAAGCCCCGCTCGGCCGCCTCGAGGCAGCGCGCCCGGTCGCCGTTCAGCATGAAGAAGATCGCCTGTGCCTGGGCAAACTTGGTGGCCGAGACGGCGGTGACCTGCGGCGCCTTGGCGACCTCGCGCGTCAGCTCGATGATGCCCTCGGCGGTGGCGTAGTTGCCGGTCCACGCGGCGATGATGATGAGTATCGCGTTGATGGCGAGGCGCATGTTGGGATCGGCATGCGTCTGGCTGACGCGCTCCGCCGTATTCTTCCAGCGTCGCGCGTCCGGGTGCCAGGGCTGGCGCATGGTGAGCGCGAGACACATGTTGGAAGCAAGGCGCGCTTCGAGGTCGGCGCTCGGCCAGCGATCGAGGTCGCGCGTCCAGCGCGTCGCGGCCTCGATCCACGAGTCGAAGAGCGCGAACTGCTCCGGATCGTTGAGCGTCGCCTCGAGGCCGCCGTTGATGGCTGCGAGCACCGCATCGACCGCCGGCGGCTCGGCGGTGCTCGCGAGCTCGTAGGCGCGGGTGAAGAGCGCGCGCGCTGCAGTCGGTGCGTAGGGAAAGCGGCAGTGCCCGAGCCAGATGAGGAGCCACGGATCCGCCGCGCGCACGCTCTCGGGGAGGGCGCTGATCCACTCCTCGAGTGTCTGGCCGCGACCCTCGCGCAGCATGAGCTCCGCCCGGACGCGGATCAGCCCGGTGAGCTCGGCCCAGTCGGCGAGTCCGATGCGCAGTGCGCAGGCGGCGGCGAAGTGCTCGTGCGCGGCGAGCACGGTCGCGGCCAGGCGCTTGCGCTCGCCCTGCTCGGCCGGCGAGCCGGTCTGCTCGGCGCGGGTCTGCAGGAAGTCGCGCAGCAACGGGTGCAGCTGGACGACCGGGGTGGGGGCGGCCGCGATCGTGGTCACGAGGAACTGGCTGCGGGCGAGGGCGGCGAGCTCGAGGCGCGCGTCGGGTGAGATCCTCAGTCCCTCGAGCATCGACTCGGTGACCTGCGGCAGGTACCCGAGGCGCAGGAGCGACTCGCGCACGTCGGGCTCGTACTGCTGGAAGAACTCCTCCGCCAGGTAGTCGAAGATCACCGCCGGCGTCTCGGCGGCGCTTCCAGGTCCGGCACCTAAGTCCGCGCCGTGGGTCTGCAGCAGCAGGATCAGACCTGCGGCCCAGCCCTGGGTGCGCTCGTGCAGACGCGGCACCTCGCTATCCGGGAAGGCGGCATCGCGGGCGCGCACGAAGTCGCGCGCCTCATCGAGCGTCAGGCGCAGGTCATTCCAGCCGATCAAGTCCATGCGGCCGCGCGCCCGCAGGCGTGCGAAGCCCGCCGGAGGGGCGTTGCGGCTGATGACGAGGAGCCGGCCGCCCTCCGGCAGCTCGTTGATGGCCTCGCGCAGGACCGGGAGGAGCGCCGACTCCGTTCCCGCGTCCTGGCAGTTGTCGAACACCAGGAACGGGGACTTGAGCTGATGGTAGAGCTCGCGGAAATAGCCGCGCGCGAAGGCCTCGATGTCGCCCAGGTACGCCGGCTCGAAGCGCGGCAGCGGGTCGGTGGCGCCGAGCTCGCGCGCCGCCTGCGACAGATAGAAGAAGAAGGAGGCGATGTCGGCATCGCCCCGATCGACCTGGTACCAGAGGCACCCGGTCGTGCGCCGTGCCGCGTAATCGGCCGCGAGCGTGCTTTTCCCCGAGCCCGGGGGACCCGTGATCCACGCGACCGGAGGCGCGCCCGCACGATCGAGACGCTCGAAGAGGCGCGCCCGCGAATGCGCCGGCGGAGCTGCAGGTCTGGTCAGCTTGGCGAGTGTTCTCTTCGTAGCCACTTGAGGCTGCCCCCAAATCTCTGCCCGCCGTGTCGGCGAGCATAACCCGCGGCGAGGCCACGACCAGCACCTTTGGAACGCCCGCCATGCTGCACTGCGCGCGCCAACGCGGACTTACAGCTCTCTTACAGCGCGGGCGGCACGCCCGGGGCAGGGGCCGTGAGGCTGTAAGCAACGCGCGACTGGGGTGTAAGCGGGGGCGGCGCAGCGCCGCGCTATACCAGGGAGCAACGGGCGCCCGGCGCGCCATTCGCGCAAGGGAGCTTTGAGTGACCCTCTCCAGCCTCGTGATCGATCTGACACTGAGCGCGGTGCTGATCCTCGGCGCCTACACCGTGTATTTCTGGTGTCAGAGGAAGAGCCACGCCCGCTCGCGCGAATGGTCATCGCGCTTCGATGGGTGGATTCCGTTCGTACCGGGTTGGGTCTGGGTTTACAGCTTTCTTTACTATCCGGCGATCCTGTACGTCAATCTGGTGGTGACCTCGGCCGATCAGTTCACGCGCATCGCCTGCAGCTATCTGCTGCTCCTCGCCCTGCAGGCCGTGATTTTCCTCGTGTTTCCGGTGCGCACTCCCGCCACCTGGCGCAGCGCCCGTGCAGGCGCTGCGAGCCTCTCCGAGCGCTTCCTCGCCCTGGTGCAACGGTTCGACGCGCCGACCAACAGCTTCCCGAGCATGCATACCTCGGTCGCCATGCTGACCGCGCTCCATCTGGCACCGCGCCTCGGGCCCCTGGTGTTCACGTTTCCGGCGCTGATCGCCGCGAGCTGCGTGCTGACCAAGCAGCACTACCTGGTCGATCTCCCGCCGGGCGCCGCGCTCGGCTGGGGGGCCTATGAGGCCTACGTACGCCTCATGTCAGGGTAAGGGCCGGCGCGTGCGCCGCGCCGCGACCGCGCCGCGCCGCCTCAGCGCTCGTAGCGGATGAAGGAGGTGCGGCGGGCGAGCGTGTCGTAGAGGGCGCGCCCGTCGGCGTTGAATTCCTGCGTCAGCCAATAGACCGAAGCGGCCTCAACCCGGTCGGCCTCGGCATAGACCGCGCGGATCAGAGCGCGGCCGACCCCGCCGCCGCGGGCCGCCGGGTCGACGTACAGGTCCTCGAGGTAACAGAGCTGGCCCAGCGACCAGGTTGTCGGGTGGAACTGGAAGTTCACGAAGCCGACGAGTGTCCCGGCGCGCGCCGCGATGAGGCCGTGCAGTGGGGCGTTGGCGTCGATGAGTCGGCCGAAAGTGGCTTCGGTCACCTGGGCCGGCAGGTGTTGCCGGTAGAAGCGCAGGTACCCCGCCCAGAGCGCGAGCCACTGCGCGCGATCGCCTTCGCTCACCGGCCTGATCTCGAGCACCTGCGGCTCCTCTCGGTCAGTGATCCAGCTCCGGATAGTGCCGGAAGAGGTCCTCGTTGTTGAAGGGCAGGCGCCGCCCGGAAGCGACGTACCGCGCGATGCGCGGCCGGGCAAACACCGCCTCGTGCAGCCGCGTGAGCCGCGGGCGCTTGCGCAGCGCCCGCGCGCTGGCCTTCGGGAACGCATAGCTCAAACCCGCGATCACCTGCGCCATCGTGAGGTCTGCATAGCTCAGGCGGGCCCCCACCATCCACGGGGTGTGCGCGCGATTGAGCTCGAGCACGCGCTCGAAGTAGCCGAGGAACTTCGGCAGCCGCGCGCGCAGGAAATAGCCCGTGCTGCGTCGCGCCGGCCCCTTCTGCTCCTCGTAGGCGTAGCCGTCACCGAGCGGATGGTGGGTGTGAAAGATCTCAAGATACAGATCGAGGATCGTGAGCGTCAGCTGGTGGGTCCAGAGCCGGCCGGGCTCATCGCCGGGCGCGAGCCGCAGCCGCCCGCCGAGGTAGAGGAGGATGTTCGAGGTCTGCGCGATCAGCCGCCGGCCGGCTTTGAGGACCGGCACGGCGAAGGGCGGTCGGGCCACGCCGCGCGCTGCGAGCATCCGTAGGATCGCCGGCACGCCGCCGCCCTCGCGCTCCGGTCTGGCGGCCACATCCCGATAGCGCGCGCCGCCTTCCTCGAGCGCGAGGCGAATGAACTCGCCGCGTCCTTCGATGCCCGGCCAGTAGTAGAGCTCGTAGATCATGGTGATGCGGATTCTATGCCCTGTCCGGGCACCGGGAGCACTGGCGGACGATGTCATCGCCTGGTCCGCGAAGGAAGGGGTCCGAGCCTGGCCAGTGCCCGGACCCCTCAAGTCGAGCTCATCGGCTGGCGATGATCGTCTGCGGCTGTGTTCCGGTCTTCTGGTGATAGAACGCGGTCAGCAACGGGACATTTACCTGGCTGATGGCGTCGCTCTCGGCCTTGCTCATGCACGACCGGGGGGACGCCCATCCGCCGTCCGGCTGCGCGCAGACGCGCTTGGCCGCCGCGTGAATGCGCCCGTAGAGCGCCTCCACGCCGGCGGAGGTGCTGAGGTTCAGATCGGCAAACTGCACGGTCTCCGAGCGAACATCACCGGCATGTGCGTTGAAGGTCACCAACACACACGCCAGCCACATCGCTGCGGTGTAACCGAGGACGCTGCGGTTCAGGGATTTCACATTCGAGTTCATGATGGTCTCCTCAAGTCTTGGGTTTTGGGTCATTTGTCGGCGGCTTCGGACCGGTCAAGGTCCTCATGCCTCGGGTGAAAAATTACCCTCAGACCCACAGGGAGATCCTTAGGAAGATCTTAGGATGGTGTGAAATCTCAGATAGCGGGTGCGCCCGCTTTGCCGGGAGCCGGCTCCAAACGAGCGGCGGGAGGGGCATTGCCGCACCCTCCCGCCGGTCGTGGCTGCTTCGCAGTCCGTCGGCTCTAGCGGCTCTCCTCGCCGAAGTGAGGGGCGAACTCGTTCTTGAGGACCGCACCCGCGACGATCACATGTCCGGAAGCGGTCGGGTGGATGCCATCCCAGAACAGGTACTGCCAGGGCTTCGCGCACACCGGGTTCTGCACGACACCGATCGCCAGGCACGGGTCGGTGACATCCTTGAGGCCGAACTGCGCGGGGTTGGCGATGATCGCCGCCGTCAGGGTGTTGTCGTCATAGGTGGCGATGTGGATCCCCGGCAGCGCCTGAAGCTCTGCGATCGCACCATTGAGACCCTGGTTGAAGCCGGCGCTGAGCGCAGCTCCTGCCCCGATGGCGGCGGGGCCGAGCATGCGCACCGCGGGGGCATGCGAGACGTCAGGGGCGGTCAGGATGAGGAATTTGCGGGCGCCCGAGGCGTAGAGCGCGCCCACGTTGTCGGCGATGCCGGTGACCGCAGCCCCGATGATGGCGAGCGCGGACGCCTGCCCGTCGGCCGGATTCGTAGCGGTCGCGAGCGCGGTCAGCGCATCCCGCAGGTCATCGCCCCCGATCCACAGCACGTAGGTGGGCGTCGGGCATGCCTGTCCGCCGAAGTCGGAGAGATAAAGCGACACTTCCGCCGTCAGGTCGAAGGAGCCGCTGCCGATGCGTGCCCGCGCGCCGCCCACGGCGTAGTTGGTGAACGATCCCGGAGCGACGAAAGCCGGCGCGCCGCTCTCGGGCGAGCCGATCGTGAAGGCCAGCCACTCAGCCCAGGTCGGACCATTGCTGAAGGTATGACTGGCGTAGGGGGCGGACGGAATGAGACTGAAGGGTGCGGTCGAGATGACGCCCGTGGCCGCGTAGGCGTTGCCGGGATCGGTGAGACTGTCGCCGAAGGCGACGAAGCGGTTGTTGCAGCCGTGCCCTTCGACGACCGAAGCGCAGGCCAGCATGCAGGTCAGCAGGATTCCCGAATTGATCTTGTGCATGGACTACTCCCTCAAGGTGTGAATCGACACGCTCAGGCTGCCCGCCGGCGCGAGGCGCACAGTCACAACGGGCTCACAACCGACTTACACAACGAGCGCGGCGCCCCCGCTGCGATGCACCACGACGTGACGCTCACAGGTTAAGTTTTTCTTATGCGCTCTTCAGACACTGAGTTTGCTGCCTGGGCGGCTGATCTCAACACTGTGCGCGACCCACGACACAGTGATTCGGATCAGCGCATTGACCCGCCAATTGACGGTTGCCAGGAAAATGGTCTTCATTCTTGCAGCGGCCGCCGGGGTGCTCCTGTATGCCACTGCGCACGCGGCTCCAGCGTCCAATGCCGATTCCGCGGATACCTCGTGCGCCGCCGCCCCATTCGACGGCCACTTCCACGAGGCTCTCGGCGGTGGGTTCTTACCGGCGCAGCGGACTACGACCTTCGATGAGATTCGAAGTCGGACTGAATACGCCACAACCGTCTTCTTCGAGGAGGCCGCGGTGGAGGCCGCACTCCTGACGGCAGACGTGGCTGCCCCCGTCGGCGGCCAAGTTCGCACGCTGAGCCTTCAATACCTCCCCGTGGGCGAGCCAGCGTCGAACCTCGGCAGTCGCCTCGATACATCCCAGTCTGATCCGGCGGGCGGGGTTCACCACATTAGAGGCGGCGATCTTCTCCTCGCGAGTCGCCGCGGCCGCGATGTTGCGGGCGAGCGCGAGGTCTTGCTGAGGGACTCGGACCCGCTGGCACGCGCCAGGATGACCCTGGGCAGGGAATGGCTCTTTGTGTACGCCGATGTTGGCACCCCGGACTCCACTTTGGGGTGGCAAGCGTTGCTCGGCATACGTGTCGGCCAGGATGCGCGCCTGCTCGGCGGCTGGCGGCACACCACCTATTTCTTCAGTCCGGGCAAGGACTTTGATGCGCTCGATTTCGAGGGCCCCTTTCTCGGGGCGCAGCGCTCCTGGTAGGGGAGACTGGGACTGCATCATCGAGAGGGCGGCGGCTCAGCCGTCTACTTGGGCGGCTGAGAGGAGGCGCGGCGGGAGCGGATGTCGGTGTGCGGTCCGTCAGCAAACAACCGCAGAGGCGTTTCCTCGAGGACGCCCGCCGCATCTAGTATCTGTCGCTTCGGGCACGGGAATCTCACCTGAGGTTCGCCGCCGGGCAGGAGCCTGACGCGAGCGCGGCAAATTCAAGGCGAAGCCGTCACTGCGGCTGGCTGCAGCACGAAGGGGAACACTTGCGCGCTGGAAGAGCCCGTGCCCGTGGCCTCGATCCGCAACCCGTAGCTTCCCGGAGCCAATCGGGAGGAATCGGCATAGCAGTGGAGGTAACCGTCCGTCCCCAACCGCAGGCCGGTGACGACGCCTACGCGCTCCGCAGTCCCGCCTGCGGGAGCGCGAACGAGGGTGACGCGGTACGACTCTGCCGTGCGCGTCTCGGGTGCAGCCCGCAGTTCGATCAAACCGCTCGACGGTAGAGCAAGCTTCGGGATTCCCCCGCCGCGCATCGCGACAAAGGTGAAATGTGTGGCGATGAGTGATGCAGCACCCGAAGTCGGGCCGGGCGCAGGCAACGCCGTCAGAACGGATGACTCCTGGTTCACTCGCCACGCCACCACGAGCGTCGCGCCGACGATGACCGCCGCGGCCGCAATGCGCAGCCGGTACGAGAGAGGTCTCGTTCTCTGATAGCGCGCACTCGAAGTCGCAGCGGCCAAGACGCTTTGCGCCCGCAATTCCCGCAGCCCTGCCCGCAGTCCGAGGGATTGCTCGAACTCATGCACCAGCGCCGGATCCCGCGCGAGGCGATCCTCGAAGGCGATCCGCTCCTCCTCGGGCAGTCGCCCGACGAGATAGTCACGGATCCATTCTACCTCGCGACGGGAGTTCATCATCGGATCTGTCCCAGAGCCGCCCAGAAACTCAGTGCCACGATCGCCAGCAAGTCACTCTTCCAGAACCCTCGTCGCTCGAGGATTTCCCTAAAGCGGTTGCGCGCGCGAAAGATCACCCGATTGAAGTGCTCGAGCGACAGACCGAGCTCCCGGCAGATGTCGCTCTTGTCCTCGTCTCCCAGATAAAAGCGCGCCAGCAATTCCCGGTCGCGTGCAGAGGGCATCGCTTCCAGCAACTGCCGGGCTGCCTCCTGCCATTGGCGCCGTCCCACCCATTCCCAGTCAATGTCATCATCGCCACCGGCCAGCTCATCCAGACCTTCAGCGCTCGAGACCGCGGAGCGGTCCTTGCGCCGGTGATTGCGCAGATGGTTGAGGGCGACCCGATAGAGGTAACCACCGAGATTCTCGGGATGTGCAATCTCGCCGCTGCGCAGCTTCTCGAGCGTCGTGACGGCGGCGTCCTGAAGAATATCCGCTGCCACCTCAGGGTCACGCACGCGCTGCAAGATCAGCGCGCGTAGTCCGGGGTAGTCGCGATACACTGCCGCGAGCTGGTGAACCGGGTCCGACACCGGTAGGGCGACATCCGCCTGCAGGGGGAGCATAGGGAGATGGGCGGCTTGACCGTCGATGGCAGTCACGCGCCAAGTATAAGCCGCAGCGTTGGGATTCGGCAGCCACAGCGGTCTTAGACCCTCGTGCGAAGGCTGCTCACTGCGCTTCTCTTGACCGGATCTTTGGCGCCGGTACCCGGCAGAGCCTCCTGTACGGAGGCTTTGCGAACACCCGAGATCACGGCGCGACCGCTGCAGATCCTCGGAACCACCCCCGCAGAGACGACTCTCGCTCTCGCCTCAGCTCGCACGTACCTGATCGAGATTCGGGAACAGGGTAACGACGCGGTCGGCGAAATTCTGGACTTGAACGGCCGCGTCCTGGCTCGCACCGATCATCCGGAGCGACGCACCGGCACGCGCCGAGCCGTCGTGACGGTTGCGGAGTCTGCCTCGGTCGTGGTGCGCGTAACCGGAAAGGAGGACGCGAACGCGGCAGGCTCTGCAACCGTTCTCGCCTTTGATCTGAGTTCGCTTCGGCCGCCGCAGTGCGCCGAACTCCTCAGGACGCTCGCGGCAGCGGACGCAGACTACGCGCTCGGGCAAGACATTCTTAGAGGCGGTGCGTCAGTGGCCCACCAGAGCGCGCGCGAGGCCTTTCTCAGGTCGGGCGCCGGGTACGCCAGGGCTGAGGGCGCCCTCAGCGATGACTCTCAGCTGCGGGGCGAGACGGCACTGGCACTTGCCGGGCTCAACTACCACGACCTGCAGGACTGGGCCAGGGCGGCGGATTGGGCCAAGACGGCCGACTCGGCGCTCGGGACACACGATTTCTATCGACAGGCACGTGCCGAAGCGCTGCTCGCCGCGGCTTGGATCCAGATCGGCTCGGCCGCCCCGGTCGGACAATCGAGTGGGCTTCTCGAGGAGGCCCGCCGAGTGTTGAGGCGAGTGCGGCATTTCCATCTGCAGCGCGGCGAGCCCTATGACGCGAGTCTGGCGCTGACGAACATCGGGCTCACTTACCTTTATCAGGGTCGCTATCCAGAGTGCATGACCGCCTCTGCTGCTGCGAGCCGGCTCTTCGCTTCCCTCCACGAGGCCATGCGCAGTGCGCAGGCGTGGCAGAACCGGGCTCTGTGCCTGTGGGGACTCGGGCGCTTGCGGGAGGCGCACGATGGATTCGAGCGCTCGATCGGCGCTATCCGCCCCGACGCATACCCCCTGATCTACTTCGCCTCCATCACCAATCTGGCTCTCCTCGATTACGCTCTCGGGCGCTTCGATGAGTCGATGCAGCTCTATGATCGTGCACTGGTTTTTGCGCAGAAGACTCAAGTCGAGCGGGATGCCGCGTACTGTCTCTACGGGATCGGCGTGAACTACCGAGCGCTCGGCGACCCCGAGCGTGCCCGTGATTTCCTCGAACGCTCGCTCAGCATTCGCACGGTCGCGCTCGACGGGCGCGGACGGATGGACTCGCTCCGTGCGCTGGCGAGCGTCGCTGCTGCACAGGGGCGCGAGGAGGAGGCAATCGGCTTCGCCCGCGAGGCTCTGACGCTTGCGGTTACCCCACTCGCCACCGAGGGCATTTCGGTGCAACTCGCCTCCTATACCGCGACTGCAGGACACCTCGATGAAGCGAAGGCCATGCTCGACAAGATACTCAGGGAAGAATCCCGGGGTGATCCGCTCATTCGGGCGGAGGCCCTCGTGCAGCGTGGGGTGATCCTTCGCCGGGCAGGCCAGAACCACGCGGCGCTCGCCGATCTGCAAGGAGCTTTGCAGCGCTTTCACGCACTCGGGAGTGTCACGGATGAGTTCGCCGCGCATGTCGAATTGGCCAGAACCCTGCGCCAGGGCGGCAAGCCAGGGGCCGCGTTGGCCGCAGTGGAACGAGCCTTGGCAGGGGCTGACGCGGTGCGCCTGCAAAGCATCAACCCCGATTTTCGCGCGCAACTGCAGGCGCCTCTGCGAGCAGCCTATGACCTCAAGATCGAATTGCTGCGGGCAGAGTACCAAGCCGCGGTAGCCGCGGGTGCGAAGCACGATGCGGCTGCTCTTGCGGCCAGGGCTTTCACAACGGCGGATGCTTCCCGCGCGCGTTCCTTCACCGACCTTGCAGCGCAGAACTACTCAGGTGCAGTCCGTGGCGAGCTTGCCCCTGAGCTCCGCCGGCGCGAGGCGATCTATCGAGAGCTCGCGGCGCGTCGCTTCGCGCTCGATGCGCTCCCGGACCTTTCGCCCGCTCACAACCCGCGCGCCAGGCAGTTGATGAGTGACATTGTGGAGCTCGAGCGACAGGCGGACACTCTCAACACCGTGATTGCTGCCCGCGCCTCGCACGAGGGTGCAGAGGGCGCAAAGCGGCGCAACATTCCGCCCATTCCGATGGATACCGCCCTGGTCTCGTACTGGCTCGGGTCCGAATCCTCATATGCCTGGGTGGTCCTGCCAGGTGAGATGCATTGGTTGCGCCTGGCCGCCCCGGTCACGATCGCTGAGAGGGCCATGGCTTTCCATGACTCCCTCAGCCGGCTCGTCGACCTTCCGCTTGAGCGACGGCTCAGGGACGCGACTCGGCTGTCCGAAGTCATCCTGCAGCCGCTCGAGCCCTGGCTATCGAGTGTCAGTCAGTGGATCGTCGTCCCAGACGGTGCTCTCAACTACGTTCCGTTTGGAGCACTGCAAACGTCGGCGGAGCCCGAGTCCTTCGTGGTCCTGCGCCACGACGTCGCCCTGACTCCGGCCGCGTGGATGCTGGACACCCGCAAGATCGACCCACGTTCCCCCCACCACGAGCGCTCGCTGCTGCTCGTGGCCGATCCGGTCTATCAGGCTGACGATCCCAGGCTCCTGGCGCTGCGCAAGGCCGTCGCGCTGCCGACCCCGCTCTCGGCGGCGGCGCCTTCACTGGACCTCCACGATTACCGTCGCCTTCCCTTTACCGCGGAAGAGGCTCGCGCGATTCAGCGTGAATTTTCCGCTGCGGAAGTCGACCGACTGATCGGCCTCGAGGCCACGCGCGAGCGACTTCTCTCACTCGACCTCTCGAAGTACCGGTTCATCCACATCGCGACGCACGGTGTCGTCGATACTCAGGTGCCCGAGTTGTCTGCCCTGATACTCGGTTCCTACGACGCCAACGGCAACCTCGTGGAGGGTGCAGTGCGGGTCTCGGATCTGGCGCTCCAGACGCTGACGGCGGAGGTGGCCGTGTTCAGTGCCTGTGATACGGCATTTGGCAGGGAAATGGCGAGCGAAGGGCTGGTGGGGATCGGGTCCACTGTCCTCGCGCGGGGCGCTCGAGCCGTAGTGGCTTCCCTTTGGCCGGTTTCCGATGAGATTGGAGCCAGGCTCGTGACCGAGTTTTACCGGCATCTGCTGCGCGACTCGATGAGTCCTCCAGCCTCCATCGCTGCCGCCATGCGAACCGTGGTGTCGCAGGAGGGAGTCAAGGATCCGGCGCTGTGGGCTTCGTTTCAGGTATCCGTCACTGCACTCGGGCCGGGCCGCCGCCCGGCTTTGTCAATCGTCAAGTCGGCCAGCGCAGCATCCCCATCTCGCCGCCCGGACTGACCGGCTCATTTGCTGCGCGCGTGCGCACAGCGGCGCCCGTCGGAACCCCAAGAGGGCTCCGACGGCGCCCGGGTCGAGCACCCCCGCGCCGAGTGCACGCCAACCTCGGCGCGAAGTCGCGTCTCCTGGTCAGCGCGCGACCGGGACGCGGTGCCGCTACTTCGTCGTTGCCGCTGATACCAGCTTGGGCGGCGACTGCTGCGTCGGGGAGCTGGTCGTCGGCAAAGAGGTCGGCGGCGGCCCGATGACGATCGGCGACTTCGGGGGACCACGGCCGCTTCCATCCTGCGCAACAGCGAGAGATGTGGCAGTCGATGTCATGATCAAGAGACCGAGAATTGCAAGTTTCATACGTTTTCTCCTCGTGTGTAGTGGTACACGCCGCCCGCGACGCGCGGGCGCGATCGTTCCGCGGTGCTCCCCGGATGTCTCCTGCGTGAGAGAGCGCCGTATGAGGAATCTGTCGCGGACCGCCGTTGAGTCTCAGGGCCTTCGTGAGAAGAACTCGATCCTCAGCTGAGATGCGCGAGCGTGAGGAAACAGTTAGCACTAGAGGGATGTGAGTTCTGGCCACGGACTAGCGCGGTGGCCCGGGAAGAGAAGCGTTACGCGGGAGCAAATGCAGTGAGCCGACTCAACGTTGCGGTCGCCGTCGCAGCCGAAGCACTGGGCCGTATCCATGAGGTCGCCGCTGCCTGCCGAGCGCTCGGTCTGCACCAGACGGCGACAATTCCGGAGGTCGGCCTGTTGACCGGATCGATGGAGTCCGGCGACCTGGCAAAAGTCGTGGCTGTCCCGGGAGTCCTGCTGGTTGAGGTGGAACACGAGTATTGGCCGGGATTCGGCGGGAGGATCCAGTGACCTCGTCGCGGAGAGTGAGCGGGAACGCTGTTCAATCGCGCAGTGCACCCGGTGAATCTCTTTCAGCCCCCGCGTCGCGACCTCGCGCAAAGACCGGACCGTACATTCTGATTGCGCGCGCGCTCTTTGCCGTGAGCAGGAAAGCCTGCGGTGTTCGCCGTCGAGGGGCTTAGCGGAGATGAGGAGCCTGCCTGGCTGGCGGAGCTCCTCGCCGAGATCGATTTGATCGTTCTCGGGATGTCGGAGAAGGACGCGGCTCAGCTGCGTTGCTGGAAGAATCTCGGGCGCGACTTGCGTTTGTTGACGCACGCTTCGCGCCTTGCACCTGAGCTAGCCGCCTTGACTCTCGGCGCTGTAGTTGCGGCCGTCGAGACCGCAATCCTGCTCTATCACGTGCAGCTCGGCGACCGCTGAGGCGGTCTGAGGGAGCCTGCTGTCCGGAATTTCCCCAGCCCGGGTGTGCCTCACGGCACGCCTAGGTTTTCCGCGGGCTCTTCTGCAGAACCGTTTGCCAGAAGAACCCGTTTTGGAATGCCAGTAGCGCGAGAACCATGAAGGTCTGTTTCGCCGTGGGAAACTGGCCGGCATTCAGGAAGCCGAGAAATACGATGGGCGAGACCAGGATGGCGACGAGCCCGTTGCGCACGTGATCACGCGCCTTCTCGCGCCGCAGCGTCACGTTGTTCCAGTCGTCAAGACAATCGACTCCGACCTTGGCAGCGATCCCGAGCAGCAGCGCCGCGAACAACGGTCCGTACAAGGTAGCCAGATCTGCCCAAGCCAGATCGTTGGAGGAGATCTGCAAGGTCGCCCCTGGAGGCAAAGGGGGCGGAAGCTCCTCATCGGCGCCCGCTGAGGCCTGCGCCTCCGCTGGCCCGATCAGGTTATCGAGCAATCGACGCCAAGGGTCGGGGGTCCGCCGAGCAGTGAGCGAGGCCTGCGCAATCCAACCGTTCCTCCAACCCTGGCTTCCGAGCCGATACTGAATCTGGACCCAGACCCTGGAGGCAAATCCGAAGTCAATGGTCTGTCGCTGACAGATGAAGACGGTGGTGCCCGGCGGCAGCTGGTCCGTCTGTCTGCCCTGGAGCCCCGCCCCGGTCACGTAGCGCGGCGGGTTCTCGTAAACGATGGCAGGCGTCTTGAGTGTCGTCCGGCTCGCGCACTGCTGCGCCGCCAGCGGCCCACAGCCGAGGAACAGGAGGCTCAAGACGAAGAGCGACGTTCGCGCTGCCCGGGACACGTGACCAACTCTCAGCAGAGTACTGTCGCCGGCGCCGCGGTGATCTCACCTGGGAGCGAACGATGCAGATCACCTCGACTGTCAACTGAGCTCGCTGCGCTGCACCAGATCCGGTCTCGTAGGTTTGGCTCGCGGTTGGAGAGTGTCGACGTGAGATTCCTTCCCCGTTGCCGACAGGTTATGAAATCGGGGGGACCGTCAGAGCCGGCTTCGGCGCGCGTCCGCGATTACGCAAGCGGACAGTCTTGGGTAACCTCCCGCAGCCTTTCGGTGGGGGACGGGTGTCCAACCAGCTGCCGGCTACGCTGATCACCACTGCGATCACCCTGTGGATCGCGGCGATCACTGCATTGATGGCATGGAAGCTGTTGACCGGGTCGATCGATCTGCGCGGACTCCTGCAGGGCGACCGCGCAGACGGCGGGGTCTACTTCAGTCCCGGCCGCGTACAGCTCCTCATCTTCACGGTACTCGCGGCCGTCCATCTGCTGAGCCAGGTGGCGACCCACCCGGACAGGTTTCCGGCGATCCCCCACGAATTATTGCTGGTCCTGGGCGGCAGCCAGCTGGTGTACCTCGGTGGCAAAGCACGCGCGATGCTGCGGTTTTAGGTGGCAGAACATTCGGCTCGATCAAAGCGGAGCATCTCTATGAAGCAGTCAGCCCTGTGGATCGGTCTCGCGGTCGTCGTCGTGGTGACCCTCTACATGTTGTTCGGAAAGGGTGATCCGATGGAGCGGGCACAGCTGACGATGATGTACGCCACCGTGGTGGTGATCGTGCTCTACGCCGTCGTCGTGCTGGTCGCAATCGCCACGGGGGAAATTTCCATCGGGGCGCTGCTCAGCGAGGCAGGGGGCGGTGCCAGCATGTCGCGTTTCCAGCTGCTCATCTTCACGCTGACCATCGCCATGTCTTTCGTCTTCATCGTTGTGTCGACGAAGCAGCTGCCGAAAGTCCCAACTGAGATCCTCACGCTCCTGGGAGTAAGTGCCAGTACCTACGCGGTCAGCAAGGGCATTCAGGCGGGTGGCGAACTGAAGCCCAAGACTGACGGTTCCACGGACAAGAACTAGTCCACCGGGGTCCCAACGGGAGAGCCCTCGTGCCAACATCGCGTCACCCTCGAGTCGTCAGCCGGCACATCGCCCCGTTCGCGCCGCTCGCGATCGCTGCAGTAGCGCACCACTTGTCGTCTGCACCGACAGAGGGTGTGAGCGGTGGAGTGAGCGCCGGGCCGTCCGCGCTGCAGTTGGTGTGCAAGTTGCCCTTCGACGCAGAAAAGGAACGACACCCGATCGATGACTCGTGTGGTGCGGCAGGATCGTCTTCCGCCGGGACGCCGCAAGCGATGCAGAACACTGCGAAGAACGACTTCTGCGAGAGCTCGAGCCCGGTCGTGCTGACGTTCAGGAATTTCGATGACCTGCAAAGCAATGCCGAGCAGGCCCACGTCACTTTCGGCTCGGATGCTCAGATTCCCCACAACAGGGCCGCTCTCGCGTCACTTCTCCAGGTGGGCAGCGGTGCAACCGTTGGTGAGGGGAGCGTGGTGCGCGTGGCGGCATACGTCCTCGATGCTCACTACTCCAATGTCAGCAACGGGGAAACGGTCAACTGCAAGACCAAGGGGGCTGAGTGGAACGACATTCACATCGTGCTCGGCGAGCAGCCGGATGCCAATGCGTGTGACAGTGTAACCGCCGAAATGAGCCCGCATTTCAGGCCGGAGCTATGGAGCCCGACGACACTCAACAACTTCAGCGGACGTCCTTTGAGGTTCACGGGCCACCTGTTCTTCGACGCGAGCCATAGTCCGTGTTCAGGCGGCAAGGGGAGCCCGGCGCGGCGGTCGCTCTTCGAGATTCACCCCGTGTATTCCGTCGACGTGTGTCGCACGAAGCCGGCTGCCAGCGCCGGGATAACATCGGCCTGCGATCCCGCAAACGATGAGAATTGGGTCAGCATGGACCAATGGACTGGAGACTCTGAGGGGTCGTCCGAGACCTCCGACGGGAACGATTGAGGACCGCGAGGCCCTCGCTCCGGGTGAAAACTCCAATGCCCTGCGCTACTGACGGCGGGGGACGTCGGAACCGCGGTCGGTGATATGCGATATCCCGGATCCGCATTCGCGAGCCCCGGCGATCTGATAGCGGGCACGGATCTCGTGCGCTGACTCCGAGCACCGATTTGCGGAGAGTGTGACGACGCTCCTTGGCTTGCACGCGTAGATTGTGACGCCCGTCACCCGGAACGTGCCCCTCCACCGTGTAACTAGAGCAGACGGTCAGGCATCAGGCGGCAAGGGGGCGAGTGCACAATGGACGACTGGGAAGGGCGGGAGCGGGCGACGGCGGGCGAAGTGGTGCTAGTCTATTTGAAGAGCATCGCATTCGCTGCGGGCCTGATGAACGTGCTTGAGTACGTGTTATGGCTATATGGCGGATGGAGATGAGGACTTCCAGGAACCTACGTCGGCCCCGCCCCCCCGATCAATACATCAAGCTATGCAAGGCGCCTCCCTCGAGGACTGATGCCGGGTTCTTGAGTTCCCCTAACCGTGCTCTCTGCCGGCCCTGTAGTGCCCTGATCCGCGAGATCTACGCTGGGAGATTTGCTGGTTCGCGCGGATAGTGCCTGGCGGCAGCAAGCGATTGTCCGCAGTTTCCAATCAACGGACCTTTGCTGCAGACGCAGCAGCGTAGGGACGATCCCTTACTGACGATTTGGTCAAGCGGTGTTAGCTTCTCGAGCTGCCCTCGGGTGACGCGGTTCGTTAGATGCTGGATAAACGGATATGAGCGAGAGTCCGTACGCAAGCGGCCAGTTCACTGATGCAGACGGTCAACCGATTGCGGAAGCGCCGGTACCACTGGCCTGTCCGTTTTGCGGCAGCGGAGCCGACCAGCTGGTGGTGGAGCGTTGGAGCGCCGAGGATGACCCGGACCCGGCCTATCACGTCAACTGTCTGCAGTGCGACGGTTATGGTCCGGAGGCCGCGACGCCACTCGAGGCGGCGCAGGGATGGAATGGCCGAAAGGCATAGCCGCCGGAGCCTCGGCCGCTCACGTCGCCTTTGAGGATGCGAGCGCCTGGGCTGCATCCTGACGATTTGCGCTGCGAACGTCTGAAGCCGTCCGCCGGGCAGGCTGCACAACACTCAGGGCCTCGCTCAAATCTCGGCGACCACGGTGGCATTGAGCTCATGGTCGCTGATGCGGCCCGCGAGTGTCCTCCAAACCATGCCGATGAGGCTCGGGCGTCCGGCGCAGCCTGAAGTCCGGTCGGCCGGTGGGCGGGCGCAGCGCCCCGCGCTTGCCCCGACTTAGCTCATAACCTATTGATTACATAAATTATTTTATCGTGCCGCCGGCCTGCGCCACTCTTGAAACCCATTGCGGCGAACCTATTTTGCGGTCGTTCACCCAACGCCAGAGGAGGTGTTTGCCATGTTCGAGAATCTGTTCGGCGGCTTCGAGACCGACCTGTTCGATCAGTTCAGACGCCTGGAGAGTGAGATGGGCCAGCTTTTTGGACACTCACCCTGGCCGGCTGGTATCCGCGCCGTGCAACGCGGCACGTTCCCCCCTATCAATGTCGGCGCTACGCCGGAGCGAGTCGATGTCTATCTGTTCGCTGCGGGGCTGGATCCGAAGAAGCTCGACGTGTCGATCCAGCAGAATCTTCTGTCCCTTTCCGGCAGCCGCAAGATCGAAGCAAACGAAAGCGCCGAGTATTACCGGCGCGAGCGCTACGACGGGGATTTCAGGCGGGTCGTCACGTTGCCAGATGACGTGGATCCGGAGCGGGTCGAAGCCAGATACCGCGACGGAGTGTTGCAAATCACGATTCAGCGGCGCGAGGCTGCGCGGCCGCGGCAGATCGCGGTCAGCTGAGCGGGCATACGGAGGGACACACATGACGACCAATCAAGACGTTGCGACGCAGGAGTCCACCGGCGTCGAAAAAAGGGCGCGGGAGCGAGCCACCGCGCTCATACCGGCTGTCGACATCTTTGAGGACGCCCATCAGATTACGGTGCAGGCGGAAATGCCCGGCGTATCGAGAGAGAAACTCAACGTCCAGGCCGACCGCAATGAACTCCTTCTCGAGGGCGAGATGACGATCGACATGCCAGAGGGCATGGCGGCCCTCTATGCGGACCTTCAGACCACGAAGTACCGACGGAGCTTTGTCCTGAGCGGTGAGCTGGAGACCGAGCGGATCGAAGCGAGTCTCAAGGACGGCTTGTTGACGGTCCGGATTCCGAAGCGGGTCGAGTTCCGCACGCGCAAGATCAAGGTAAACGTACCGTGACCGAGAAGTCCGACCGATCACGTGAGTGATCGGTCGGACCGGACCATCGAGCTGCAACCGATCATGAGGACCAACTGCGGGCGCCATCTGCCCACCTTGGTGCTCGCCGTAGTGGCGGCGCTCATGCCGTGGGGGCCGGTGCCGGCCGTGAACGCCGCGCCCGAAGCACGAGGCGCGGGAGCGCCTCGGTCAGTCACGCCACGCGGCGATCTTGCACTGGATGAGAAGGAGACCATCCAGCTCTTCGAGCGCTCGCGCGACTCGGTAGTGTTCATCTCGACCAAGCAAGCCGTGATCGATTTCTGGAGCCGCAACGTCACGTCGGTTCCGCGTGGCACCGGCTCGGGGTTTGTCTGGGACGATGAAGGCCATGTCGTCACGAACTTTCACGTCATTCGCGGTGCGAGCGAAGCCACGGTGAAGCTCGTCGACGGTCGCAGCTTTCGGGCGAGCCTTGCGGGTGCCTCGCCCGAACACGACATCGCTGTTCTCAAGATTGGGATCGGCTTGAAGGGGTCCCGTCCGGTCCCCATCGGCAGCAGTGCCGATCTCAAGGTCGGACAACGGGTTTACGCGATCGGCAATCCCTTCGGTCTCGACTGGAGCCTAACGTCGGGAATCGTGTCCGCCCTGAATCGCTCCCTGGTCGAGGACAACGGCAATCCACTCGAACATCTGATCCAGACGGATGCGGCGATTAACCCCGGAAACTCTGGGGGTCCACTGCTCGACTCCGCGGGTCGCCTCATCGGCATGAATACCGCCATCTACAGTCCGAGCGGCGCCGCGGCCGGCGTCGGCTTTGCGGTGCCCATCGACACCCTCAATCGGGTCGTGACTGAACTCATCCGCAACGGCCACTACGCGCGCCCGGCGATGGGCATCCAGGTCGACGAAGCGTTGAATGAGCGCCTCGAGCAAGTAATGGGAATCGAAGGCGTGTTCGTGCTGGGTGTTGCGCGAGGTTCCACGGCCGACGAGGCGGGCCTGAGAGCCGCGCGGATCTCCCGGGAGGGCGAGATCACCGGCGGAGATGTCATCGTCTCTGTCGATGGCAACAAGGTCGATTCCGTCGCCCGGCTCCTCGTGCGGCTGGACGACTACCGCGCAGGCGACACGGTCCGACTCGGCGTGAAACGCGCCGGCAAGCTCATCGAGATCCCGGTACGGCTGCAGGCGAGCACCCGACGGCGGGCTGACCCGGGAGTGCTTTGAGGGATGCGGAGCTCTGGCTACGGCAGTCCCTGTGGCCCGAGCACAACCTGCGGGTACTTGCGTATTTCATCCGTGCTCAGGCCAACGGAACTGGGTACCTGATGCCCGAGCTTATCAACAGCTGCCTGGACCTCGGTCGCAGGTTTCTTGAGTCCGATCATGTTGAGGATATGAACGGAAACCGCAGAGCCCGAAATCAGCCCCGGAGCGAACACCACGAGCGGACTGTCCGCTCCCGTTGCTCGCAGAAAGCTCTCGCACTCGACTTTGCCAGAGCTCGTCAGTACGTCCGTCCCGGCCATCGCGGCATCGGCCTGCGGTGTCGCCGCCGTTGCCGCCTGCAGGTAGGCGGATGCGGCCTTTCCAGCCCGGACGCAGATGTCATGGACCTTTTTGGGGTCGTTCTTCGCTATTGTCTTGAAGAAGATCCTGACGCCGCCGGACGCATCGGGGTCCGCGCCAACCACTACTATCTCGGGCGCGTTTGGAGTCAGTTGGTTATGAGATGTGGCACTGCAGTAACGGATCGTGATGAGAGCGTCATCGCGATACTCGGCACTGTTGGCCAGAAAATCAGGTTTTCGCGTACCGCTGGCAGCAGTCTGGCAGTTGGTCCCTGAAACGAGCTGCTTCTGAGCTAATACGGGACGAACCGGCGTCTCCGAGGCTGCAAGAATAACGTCTCCGCGCGCCAGAGCGAGAGCGGCCACCGCGGTAACGTGTACCAAGACAAGCAGACGTGACATCGCAGCAGCTCCCCTTATTGCAGCGGCGATCTGTTGTGCTGTGGTCGCCTCAACAGAAATTATACACGTCATTGCGCGGACTTCACTCGCGTCACCAGAGTGTTACGTGTCGGAAGCAGTCGCGCTCAGCTCAAGCCTGCGTTAGAACCGTCCGGTCAGAAAGCGGTCGGTCGCATCGTGGCGGGAAATGCCTCCCCCCGGAAGCCGGCGCTGCCCGCCAAAGCTGGCGTCGCGCTCCACCTCGCATCGTCTCAGCAGTCCGCGCTACACTCACGCTGCGCTTCATACACGCGCCGGTCTGTCTAACACGGCCGATCTGATCTCATCGAGAAACATAACCATAAAGGAACGGCTATGAGCAGCGTCGTCGATAACCTCGGTTCGATCCTGCAACGTCATTGGTGGCTCTTGCTTCTGCGCGGTCTTGCCGCCATCGGGTTTGGTATTTTGCTTTTTGCGAAGCCGCAGATTTCACTGCAGGTGCTCGTCTATCTCTTCGGCCTGTACGTGCTGGTCGAGGGGGTACTCGGCACGGCGTTGGCGATCCAGGCACGGAATGAACTGGACTCCTGGGGAGGGTTGCTGCTCTGGGGCCTTCTCGGGATCGCGGTGGGGATCCTCGCCTTCATTAAACCGGACGTGACCGCACTCGCTCTTCTCTTTTACATTGCACTCTGGGCGATCGCCACCGGGGCACTCGAGATCGCGGTCGCCGTCCGCTTACGGCAGCTCATAGATAACGAGTGGTTGCTCATCCTCGCGGGGTTGGTTTCGATAGCCTTCGGAGTTTGGCTGATAGCGCAGCCGGACAAGGGCGCACTCGCGGTGCTGTGGATGATCGGCATGTACGCCGTTGCGTTCGGAGTGCTCATCGTCATCTTCGCGTTTAGGATTCGCAGCTTCGTCGGCAAGATTACGCGCGGCTAGCGAGGGACCCCTCTTGACACGGACCGCCTCGAGGATGCGGATGGTGCATCCGGGGGTTCCTATGGGTTGTTCCAGGTAGTCCGGGGGCTACGGGGCGAATCTTTGCAAGATCCGCGTATCAGCAGCAAAGTCACGCCCCGCAGGACCCCCGGGATCTCTCGTCACCTGTGAACGTAAATGCCGGACTGTCGATATCAGGCGGCAGAGTCCACATCGACCAGGGGCTTCGCCGGTGTGTGCGGTGCATCGGACGCGGCGCTCAGCATTGCAGTCAAAGCGGCGCGGTCCACGACCTCATGCCGCAGGAGCTCCTGTGCCACGGCCTCGAGTTGCCTGCGGCGGTCAGCGAGGGTCTCCCGCACTCGTTCGCTGGCAGCGGTCAGGAGCTTCTGCACCTCCTCATCGATTGTCTCGGCCGTCTGAACTCAGCGCGAGGCGGTGCTGCGGCTTCCGGGAGATACAGCGCCGGACGTGCTGACTCAAAGGTGACCGCTCCGAGCGCGTCGCTCATTCCATACCGCACGACCATCTGCCGTGCGAGATCCGTGGCGCGCTGCAGATTGTCCTGGGCGCCCGTCGAGACCTGCCGATAGATCAGCTGCTCCGCTCCACCACCGAGCAGTACGTCCAGCCTGTCGAGCAGCTCGTCCTGCTTGAGGTAGCGCGATATACCGCCCATCCATGAGATCCGGGTTCGCCGTCACCTGGGGGAAACGATGCTGCAGGCTTTCCCCGGCCTGCAGGCCAGAGCCAGCGGCGATTGCACTCTGCTGCGGGGTACGCTCCCCGACCCGGCGGCACTGTACGGCGTCCTCGCGCAGCTCGAAGCGCTCGGACTCGAGTTGGTGGAGCTCCGCCAGCTGCGCAGCTCAAGTCGGCGGCTATCTTTGCGAGCGTCCCGTTTGAGGATACGGATCCTGCAGCGCAACTGGTACGTGGCCGCCGTTAGGTAGAGGTACGAATAGATTCCCATTGTTACGTATGAGAGCGTTCTTCAAGGTCCAGATAGCTCTAAGTGGCGAGGACATCGCCCCAACGGGACTAGGCATATGAACATGATCAACATCCGGAGAGTAGCGGCTCTTTGCTTCCTGGTCGGATGGTGCGCCGCTACCGGTAGTGCCCCGGTGATCGCTCAGGAGGCACACAAGCAGTCGACGACCGCGGAAGAGGCGCGCACTCGGGCGATCGACGCCGCAAAGAAGGCTCGTGACGCGGCGCAACAGGCTGCGCAGGCGGCTGCGGAAGCGGAAGCTGACGCCGCACAGGCAGAGTCGCAGGCCACGATCGACGCTATGAATGCGGCCGCTAACCGCGCCGAGGCGGCCGCGAAGCATGCGCAACAGCAAGCCGAGAAGGCTTTGCATCAAGCGACCGAGGCCAATAAAGACCTGGCGGCGCGCGCGTCTCAGGCAGCGAAAGAATCTGCCGACAGCGCCAGACAGGCCGCACAGAAGGCCAATGCTGCCGCCAAGGCGCAAGCCGAGACGGATAAGCAACGAGCGGCTGAGGCTGGCGAGCAGGCGAAGCAGTCCGTGCGGCGCGCGAACGATGCGAGTAAAGCCGCCTTGAAGGCGGCCGATGAATCTCTGGCAGCACTCAGCCAGAAGAGCCACGCGCAGGCTGAGTCGTTGACGCACGAGGCTGCCGTCGCGGCGCAGCGGGCAAAGGAGAAAGCTGACGCCGCAGCCGCTAAGGCGGATGCCGCTGCCGACAAATACTCGAGCGAGGCCGCTGCCGACCTCAAACAGGCGGCTGCGGAAACCCGCGAAGCGGCTGATGAGGCAAACCGCAAGGCGGCCGCCGCCCGGGATCAGGCGAACGCAAACGTCCGCGAATCGGCACAACGCGCCCAGGATGCTGCTGAGAAATCGGCCGTGGCTGCTCGGGAGGCACTCACCAAAGCGGAGGCGTCCGTGCAGAAATCGATGCAGGCCAACGATCAGGCGGCACGTCAAGCCGCAACGCAGGCGCGCGAGTCCATCCAGCGGGCAGCGAAGGCGGCCGACGCCGCCGCGCGCGCTGCGCAGCAAGCCTGGGAGGCGGAGATGCCGCAACCGCAGAGGAATGCGCAAGCGACAGACCAGGAGAAGCGCTGACGAACGGAAAGAGAATAGCGAGCGCACAGCGGCGCGACATGGCGCTACAGCATGTCGCGTGGCGGGTGTGACCTTGCGAGTGCGTAAGTAAGAGTCGGGGTTTTGCTAGCTACTACGGAGGCAAGGCGGTTATGGATAAGTTGGTGGCAGTAGTGTTCAAAGATGAAAAGACGGCTTATCAGGGCGTTCAGGCGTTTGCGGAAATGAATGCCGAAGGCAGCGTCGATGTCGCAGCGGTGTGCGTCATCAAGAAGGAGCTTGATGGGAGGCTGGTGACCAGGGATATGACCGACTTCGACTTCCCCATCCGTACGGTGGTGGGCACCACCTTGGGAGCGTTGATCGGAATCCTGGCCGGACCAGCGGGCGTTGCGGCCGGCGCGGCGGCGGGCACGGCGGCGGCGGGTGCGGCCGTCGGCGCGGCCTCTGGCATGTTTGCAGGAGCGATCGGTGACCTGTACAACGCCGGTGTGGATGAGGACTTCATGTCGGACGTCGCCACTGCATTGACGCCCGGCAAGTGTGCGGTCATCGCGGAAGTTGAAGAGGAATGGGTGACCCCGCTCGACACGCGCATGGAGGCACTGGGCGGAGTGGTGTACCGCACGGTCAAGTCAACTGTGCAGGAAGAGCAATGGAAGCGCGAGAGAGCGGCTGCGAAAGCAGAGCTCGAGCAGCTGAAAATCGAGCATGCCAAGGCGCAGGCCGACCGCAAAGCCAAACTGCAGACGCAGATCGAGAACCTCAACAAGCGCATCGAGGCGAAGCTCGCGCGAGCACAGGCGCGGTCCCAGCAAGAGGCCAGTGAGTACGAGGCCAAGGTAAAGGCGCTGCAGCAGAAGGCGGAGAAGCAGAAGGGAGAGGCCAAGGCGGCCGTTGAAGCGCGGATCGCGAAGCTGCGCAAGGACTTTCAGAGCCGCCCGCACGCCCAGGGTTGACTTGGGAGCGGTCGATTGGACGTAGCCATCAAGAAGGCGAGCTAGAAACCTGAAAGCCCGGCGGAGAGCGGAAGCCTTCCGTCGGGCTTCTTGTTGATTTGCGGGAGTAGACACTATGCATATCGGCATCGACGTGAGGGCGTTTAGTCTGGTCGCGCGGGCGTTGCTACTTGCCATGCTGGCGGCGATCATGGTTGCAGCGCCGAGCGCGCGCTCCGCCGCGGGCGCCGAGTCAGGGGCGGACCGCAAGGCTACCGAGCAGGAACTCGGCGTCTCCATCTATGACAACCTGAAAGCCCAGCGGGTGATCGTAGAATCTTCTCCGCTATATGACGCTCTGACTCCGATCAGCAACGCGATCGTGCGGGCAGCGCAGCCGCGTTACTACCTGCCGATGAAGGTGTGGCTCGTCCACAGTGGCCAGCCGAACGCCTTCGCGACGCCGGGCGGAAACATATTCGTCACCGATGAGCTACTCTACTTCGTCAAGAACCGCGAGGAGCTCGCGGGTACCTTGTGCCACGAGGTCTCACACCTCATCCATGAAGATTCCATGGAACTGGCCGAAAAGCAGGAACGCTTGATGCGGCGTGAGCTCGGCGCCACGATCCTCCTCGGTCCCTCCGCCGCGAATGTCCTCGCCATCACGTTGATCGGCAAGCTTCAGTCGTTGCGGTACTCACGGGATGTGGAATCACGCGCTGACCTCACGGGCGCCGACGTCTGTGCATCCGCCGGCTATAACCCGTGGGGCCTGGTCTGGCTTTTTGGCGCGTTCGAGAACAGCAAATCGACGGAGCGTCCCGAGTTCCTGTCGGATCACCCGGATAACGACAGTCGCATCGACGCTCTCAAGCAGTACTTCGCGTCCAATCCCCAGCGGTTCGGTCGATTCAGCTCCCAACTGAATTCGGCCTCGTCGATCGCGGTCCCCGAGAAGGCGCCGGAGGTGTTCCTGCGCTAGCAACCTTACGAGCTAGCGGGACAAAGCGGCTATGCATCCCCGTTGCGCACCGGCACGATCGCGCCGCTGATCGGAGTCAGAGCGGCTCAGAATCGCCTGGAGGCCCGACGGGCATCCCTGTCCGCCGGGCTCCTGTACTTTGCCCCAGCACCCTTCCGGCGGCGGCTCCCGCCGCCATACCGTTGTAAACGAGACAGATCATCGACAACGGGCTAGTGCCAGTTGATCCGCTTCCGAAATTCCTGCACCTGCCGTTCCGCCTCTTTGTGCAGCAGGCCGTAGCGCTCCTGCAATTTTCCGGCGAGCTGTTCGGCGTGACCTTCAAGTTCCTTCAAGTCATCCTCGGTGAGCTTGCCCCACTGTTCCTTCACTCTTCCCTTGATTTGGTGCCATGCACCAGCAACAACAGGATCGCTCTTCATGACTGACCTCCTCATCGTCTCTCTTCGGTATGGACAAAACCGCTCTAGGCATGCACCTGGCTCTGATAGTCCTGCCGCAACTTCGCGATCCGCGCTTCAACGGCTGCCTTGGCGTCGCCTTTCTGCTTGTCCGCCTTCTGCTGTAGGTGTCTCAGCTTAGCCTCGTATTCGCGCGTAGCTTGCTGGGACCGCTCTTGGGCTCGTGCGAGCTTCGCATCGATGCGCTCACGGAGCTTCTCAAGCTGCGCCTGCAGCTTCGCCTTGCGGTTGAGGTGGGCTTGTGCCAACTCGGTTTTCAACAGCTCGAGCTGCGTCTTGGTGTTCGCGGTTTCGCGCCACCAGTGCTCTTCCTGAACGCTGGGCTTGGGCGTGCGGTAGACCACTCCGCCGAGTTCCTCCATCAGCGTGTCCAGCGGGCTCACCCATTCCTCATCCACTTCCGCGACGACCGCGCACTTGCCGGGCGTCAATGCAGTGGCGACGTCAGAGAAGAAGTCCTGGTCCACACCGATGCTGTACAAGTCCCAGATCAATCCTGCAAACGCGCCGACTCCGGCGCCGGCTCCGGCGCCCACCGGTCCAGCCAGCGCTCCGAGGACCGCTCCCAGTGCGGTGCCTGCCACTGTTCGAACGGGGACATAATGATCGAACACTTCTTTGGTCGATACCCCACTCTCAGACTCCTTCTTCAGCAAGTACATCACAGGGACATCCATGCTGCCCGCGGCATTCATGTCCGACAGCACACGAATGCCGTCGTACGCCGCTTTTTCATTACTGAACACCACCGCAACCAACTTCTCCATCACAGCTCTCCTCAATAGCCGAGCCGATTGCTGCTCATGCTATTGCAAGCTCACGTCCCCGTCCGGCGCAATGCAGGATGCCCCAGCACCACACATACCCCAACACCGGGCCTGCTGGACCACAAGGATGACGCTAGCACCGGAGTTGATATCCGTCGGTAAGGAATCGTCCCTATCGAGCGGCGGCAGCGTTGGGAAGTGCGGGGAGCCAACTTGTCGTTTGAACCCCGAGCTAGTAAGTAGTGACACGAATGGCTTTCCAGAAAGCCACGCTGAAGAATTTGCTGTGTTTTCGAAGCCGCGCGTGTTGAGGGAGCGGACGGGTTTTGGTCCGATACCCGGCGGGCATGCGCTGCTCCATTCGCGAGCGGCGCGTACGCTCTCGCTTGCCCTCAGCGGCGGGTGATCTCAGGAGGCTTAATGGCGCAGGCGAGTGGAGTAACGGCACTGCACCGGCTCGCGCTTGGGGCGCTGCTCGCGGCGAGCGCGTTCGTGGGAAGCGCTGCGCAGAGCGCCATGCAAGAATGGGGTCGACCGCTCGGGACGGAGTATGCGGGGCCAGAAGTGCGTATGCGCGCCGTGATGCCCGCGGCGCCTCTGGAGCAGGAGGAATCGCACACCATCCAGATCTTCGAGAGGACAGCGCCCTCGGTCGTATTCATCATCAACAGCGCCTTGATGCATCAGCTCTTTTCGCGCAACGTGTATGAAGTGCCGCAAGGGGCGGGGTCGGGGTTCATTTGGAACCAGGAGGGCTACGTCGTCACCAATTACCACGTCGTCCATAACGCCGACTCGCTGACCGTTGTGCTGGCGGATCAGACGGAGCACGAAGCGCGGGTGGTGGGCGCCGATCCAGACCACGACCTGGCAGTGGTGCAGATCCAGGTGCCGAGGGAGAAATTGTCTCCCATGCCCGTCGGCAGCTCGCACGATCTGAAAGTCGGCCAGAAAGTCCTCGCCATCGGCAATCCCTTCGGCTTGGACCACACCCTGACCACGGGTGTGGTGAGCGCGCTTCACCGCTCGATCGAGTCCATGACGAAGCGCACCATAGAAAACGTGATCCAGATCGATCCAGCTTGGGAAGGTTATTCGTGCGGGGATCGGCGTTGCACTGCTACCCGATTCAGTGGCCCGGCGCTCGGCTGCCGAGGGGGTGATCATCGGACAGGTCGTTCCAGGGGGTCCCGCTGACCGGGCAGGCCTGCGCGGCACAACACAAGGGCGCTCAGGTCAGCTGGGCGATGTGATCACTGCCGTGGACGGAGAGCCGGTCCCGACAGTCGATGACTTGCGGCGAAGTCTGGATCGTCACAAGGTCGGGGAGCAGGTGCACCTGCAGGTACTTCGCGACGGCACCAGTCGACAGGTAGCCGTCACACTCGAGGAGGTGCAGTAAGCAGAGCTGCAGACGTCCGGGGTGGCGGTACCCATCAACGTTACGCTCGCAGGTGGCGGCGGACGTTAACCTTGCGTGGCGCCTCGTGGAAGTCGATGCGACGTTCGTCTGGCAAGCGATTGAAATCTCGACCTACGTTTTCCTCTGTCCTTATGGCGCTTGCTTGAGCGCACCAAGTCACTGCCAACATTATCGGTGCAGACAATCAACATCTAGAAGGACGATCATATGATGTCACCCGCCGCAGCAAGCTCGAGCCCTTCGACGGCGAAGACCAGCTGGTTCGAGGGCGTTTCCAAGGCGTCCCGCATAGTGTTCTATCTGTTCCTGGCGGTGCTCTTCCTGTCCCCGGCTATCCAACTGTATCGGACAAACGCCGCGCGGACCCACCTGCTGCAGCGCTTCCAGGATGAGCGAAAATCGCGGGTCATTGGGCTGATTCACCGCCAGGATACGGTTGGGTTCCTCGGGATACCGGTATCGAGCTATATCAGCATCGAGGACTCGGAAGCCGTGCTGCGAGCGATCCGGTTGACACCGCCAGAGCAGCCGATTGATGTCATCCTGCACACCCCTGGCGGACTGGTGCTGGCCGCAGAGCAGATCGCCACGGCGCTCGCCGCGCATAAGGGGAAAGTGACGGTGTTTGTGCCCCACTACGCCATGAGCGGTGGCACTCTCATCGCACTGGCGGCGGACGAGATTGTGATGGACCCCAACGCGGTACTCGGGCCGGTCGACCCGCAGCTCGGCCAGTTGCCCGCTGCCTCCATCGTGAAGATTCTCGAATACAAGAAGCCCGAGCAGGCGAGCGATCTATCGCTGATCGTCATCGACATTGCCAAGAAAGCTCGGGCGCAGGTGGGCAGCTACCTCGCCGACTTGCTTTCGAAGCACTACTCCAAGGACAAAGCGCAGGAGCTGGCGACTACATTGAGCGAAGGGCGCTGGACACACGATTACCCGATCACCGTCCAGACCGCCCGCTCCCTCGGAATCCCGGTCTCGATCAACATGCCGCAGACCGTGTACGAATTGATGGACCTTTATCCCCAGGCGGGAAGCGGGAGACCTTCGGTCTTGTACGTGCCCTTACGCCGCGGGCCCGGCGGGGCGGAGGAGGGTACGCCACCTCCCGAGGCTCGAGGCGCTGGCGAACGTCGCTGACGCTTTGCGGCGTTCCCCACAAGCATTTTGTGGGGACTTTGATATGAGTCATTGACCGCCAACGTCCGAAGCAGCTGGAGCAGGCAACACCACGCCGAGCGCGCCAGGGCGGATGCGGTAGTGAAGCGGCGCGGCCATGAGGCTCACCTCGCCATCCGTCGATACGTTTATCCGCGGGGTTGCGGCGTCTACCCAGATCTCCTCGACCTCGATGGCATTCAGCTCCTGGTCGCTGACGCGGCCTGTGAGCGTCCTCCAAGCCATGGCGATGAGGTTTCGACGAGCGGCGCGGGGCGCCATGCATACCCATAGGCGACCGGACCTCAGACTGAGCCGCCGACCGATCTCCAGACCGGCGACCTCATACCTGTTGTTGCCCACGAACAGGAAGGGAGTCAGCCGCGCCAGCGCTTCCGCTTCGCTCATGTGCAGCCTGACGCGGAGCCGAGAATAGCGCCGCAGCACCGCGCCGATGGCGATGACGAACGCCAGCCACTTGGGGTGGCCCTGGCGCTGCTGCGCTTCGCGCTCGCGCACGATGTGCGGATAAACGCCGATGCCCGAATTGTTCACGAACACGCGGCCGTTGACCTCGCCGACATCGACCTTGACGATCCGGCCGGTGAAGAAGTTGCGGACGGCATCCTCCAGGTCCGGTGGAATCCCGACATCCCTGGCAAAATGGTTCAGCGTTCCCATCGGAAGAACCCCGAGCGCTGTATCGGTTCCCGCCACCGCGCCGGCCACAGCATTTACGGTTCCGTCGCCGCCGCCTGCCGCCACGCGCGACTTCTTTTCACTGACGGCACGCCTCGCTAAGGACACGAGCTCGTCGCCAGTTCGGGTCACGATCACTTGCGCCTGCACGCCGAGCTCGCTCGATATGCGGGCTATGAGCGCACGAGCCGCTTCCGCGTGAACGGAGGCCCCGTTGAGGATACAGGTGGTGTTCGCAATCTCTTTCACTGGATAGACCACTATGGGCTCGCAAATCAGGGGAAATTGAAGCGGTGGTTGTCGTCAGTGCGCCAGCTGGTTCGACCTGGCCTTGACTTTGCAGCCATGCCATCAGCACCCAGCACAATATGGCCCACGCCGCACCGATGCACCAGCCGGCGAGAACGTCGGTCGGATAATGAACGCCCAGGTATATGCGACTGAAGCCGACCAGCACGGTCAGAAACACGGCGAGCACCATGAGGTAAAGGCTTATCGCTGCGGAGGGCGAAGCTCGCGAAAGGAGAGCTCCGATGGTCAGATAGGCAATCGCGGACAGCGTCGCATGGCCGCTGGGAAAACTCGTCGTAAAGACGCGTGCCGAAGGGGTGATGACATCAGGTCGCTGGCGTGCGAACACGAGTTTGAGCAGGTTGTTGAGCGCAATGCCGCCCCCGACCGCGAGCAGCATCAGCCAGGCGACGCCGGGCTTGTGAGCCAGGAAGAGATATCCGGCAACCGCGGCTGTCGTGATTACGACGACGATGATGCTGCCCAGACTGGTAATATCGCGCGCCGCTTCCTGTGCCCAGGCTGGGCCGATGGGGCGAGATGGGTCGACAGAGCTCTGCAAGGCCAGGGTGACGCAGCGGTCGAGCGCCGTCGTTTTTCCTCTGGCGACCCCGCGGGCGATGAAGCCAAATAAGGAAAGAAGGACTGCTATCGCCACCAGAGCCGTCACTACAGGTGCTCCGCATCTGTGGCAATCATGCTGTTGGAACGAGGAGGTACCTGACTGCGGGCCTCTATTGTCAGCTGGAATATGCTACACGACTCCACCCCGAGCGCGAGCGAACGCGCCCGGGGGGACTTTTCCGATGAGGCTACGGCGAACTATGCAGCTGCCCGCCACTGTCGGATCTGCTTCTCGATATCCTCGGCACCGATGTCCGCAAGCTTGGATATGACCTGGCGGACCGCTTTGACATTCTTCTTCACCTGATCGGCAAGATTGGCCTCGTAGACGACGACCAGACCGGACTCCGCATCGTCCAGCGCGTCGCCGATCTTCTTGAGGTCCTCACGTCGCATCCCTGTCTGAACGTGACCGACGATGGCACCGATGGCCGTACCCCCGACTCCACCGGCGAGCAAGGCGATGGCAATACCGACGCCCGGGAAAGCCGTAGCAATAATCCCAGCCGCGAGGCCGAATCCCAGACCTTTGAGCGCATCGTGTACGGTGCCTGCCTCATAGGCCTTGTCGATCCTGACCTTGCCCTCCGGGCTCTTGCTCACGACGGCCGCGTCGAAGTCATCTGACGCCCCGAGCTTCTGATAGAGGTTGCGCAAAGCTGTATAGTCAGACTTCGCCTCATCAGCGTTTTTATAAACTCCAACGAGAACATCGAATACTTTGGGTTCGTTCGTGGCCATAAAACCCTCCTTTAGGCGCGTGGCCTCTCGACAGTCCTCGAACAACACGATACTGCAACTCGCCTGAGCCATATATTCGGACAAGTACTCAGGCGCCCGGGCTGGTCGCGAGACGCTGCAGATGAGGAACAGAAAGACCGGGACGTTTTACGTGTGAGGGCACCGCGGGGCTCTCCACGGCGCTCATAAGCACGCGACGAATCTGCACAGCGGGAAGTTCCGGCGGAATCCTCTGTGTCTACGGGATTTGCGGGGCGCCTTCCGAATTGGAGGTCTTGCTCTTGGCGGGCTCACTCGAGTGCTGGCCGGCGGAGCGTTTGATATGCCGCGCCAGGCGTGCGCGTTGCTCTTCACGTATCTGTTCGAGTGTCAGGCCGGTACCGTGTGCGATGACATCCAGCACCGGATGTGCCGCGTCACCGGGCATGCGCAGTGCATGGACTTTTTCCCAGGCGCGGATTCGAGCGTCCGGGGGATTGGCGGTCGAGCTCTGCTCGGCGAGCTCGCGCTGCCGCTGGTGCCGCCGCTCCTCGGCCTCCTGGGCCAGTCGTTCGGCGTGAGTGCGGATGATGTCAGCGAAAGTGCGCGAATCCGAAGGTCTTTCCGTCATCATCGATGCTGCGGTGTAGCTGTCCACATGATCAGATTGCCTGTTGTTCTGGTTCGGCTGTTTGCGCAGATTGGGTATGAATTTCAAGCGCGACCCCCACTCCGAGCCGGCCAAGCAGCGCCAGAGTCGATGCCGGCAATTCGAGGCTGAAGTTTGTTCGGGCGAACAGACTGACGTGGAGTTCCGTGACACCGCCTTCGGCGTGTATCCGCTCGAGGAAATCCTGAGAGCGTCGCAGGTTCGCGAGAGTCTCCCGTAGCACGCCTTCGACGGAGACCTGATCTGAGGAAAGCTGCGGGGTCTCCATCAGCCGCGCCGTCCAATAGCTCTCGCGGTAGCGGCCTTCCAGGGATTCGCCCTCCGGACCGATGCGCGGCGAGCCTGACTGCCAGGTATGCTGCGGGTTGATGCCGAGCGTTTCCGTGATCGTGGCCGGATCGATGCGCGGATGACGCATGCGTAGCGAAGCGGTGAACTCGTACTGACTCATCGCACAGCCTCCACCAGGTGTGCCGGACTCGCGCTTCCCTCAGGCATCAGCTTCGAAAGTTGCGGTTACGGTGTAACCGAGCAGCAACTGACAGGGCTCTTTGCCGCCGACGCGCACTACACGCGTGCCGGAACATCGCAGTTCTCCCGCCGCCCGGCGCATGGGATCGCAGACGGCCGTCTTAACGGCGGCTCCGAGATCGAAATGCCCGTCACAGTCGGCATAGGGGCAGGGAAACTCGAAGAAGGCCCGCGCTGGCGTGTGCAGCGTGTGCGACTGCGGGGCGGGGTTATTCAAGGTGGAGCCCTGAAACAGCAGTTCCAGCCGTAGCTGTAACACTCCGGGGTATGCCTCGCGTAACGCGAGCGCCGCGGCGCGATCGCGCTGCAAGCGTTCACGCCGCCCCTGGCGTTCGGCAGCCGCGCTGACCTGGGCGAGCTTCATGATGCATCGCGCACGATCGGTTTGGCCACCGTGGCCGATTCATCCTCCGGCCTTGCAGGATCCGCTGTCGCGGCGGCCGTAGTCAGGCGCGCGCTACGGCGTTGCTGCTTTTCCTGCTGCCGCACCTTTTTGGCGAGCTCCCTTTGTCTGCGTACCTGGTTATAGTTCTTACGCATCTGCACTCCATTCACCGTGCAATCTGGGGTCTGGCATGACTCGCGCGGCTAGGTTGTGCGCTTGCCGCGCGGCCGGCCGCGGTTTGGCGAAGAAGCTATGCGGTCCGGGCCCGACGTGTTCGCCGCAAATGCCCGCAGGCACTCGCGCGAACAGACGACGACAGGGGGCTCCTGCTGGTCGATGGCGCCCGGATTGGGGTGCCGGGTGATGCGAAAGTGCTCGTGTGGCCGGCGTCCGTCTTCGTAGCCGATGTCGCGTTCGCACACGTCGCACGTCACGACCAGGATTTCCTCGGCCGGGTGAAACAGCCCTGACCTACGCCAAGCCATCGGTCACTCAGTGGCCCGCGAACCAGTCGCGATTCAGTAGCGACGCGGCCTGCCGCCGCCCGAGCGCTCGCGTTCCTGCGCTTCGCTGACCTTGAGGGCTCGGCCGTCGAAGTCGGTACCGTTCAGCGCCTGCATGGCACGCGATGCGTCGGCGTTCGACATCTCAACGAAGCCGAACCCGCGCGGGCGACCGGTATCGCGATCGGTGATCAATGAGACCTTCTCGACGGCCCCGTGCTTGGAAAACAGAGCGTTCACCGCCTCGTCGGTCGCGTTAAAGGGCAAATTTCCTACGTATAACTTGGTCACTAGTAAAGTACTCACGAAAAGAACAACGAATGAGCAGGTAAGACCTGCCGCCTGGTTCGTCAAAACTTGCGAGGGTGAAAGACTGCCCTGAAGGAAGCGCCAAGGGGCGCAGCTGGGCAAGACAGACAAGTCGAAAGATTACGAGCCGCAGTCAGAATACTCGCTTTCCTGCGGCGCCGCTTGCTTTTCTGCGATTTTCCCACAGTGCGGCACCACTATGGGCGTTGCTTGTTGCTACGGATCCGCGCAAGGTGGGACCTGACGATCCGCTGGCGCAGGGTATAGAGGCTCTGAGGTCACAAGCGAAGGAGCAGGCGCCAATGGCAGGGCAGCGAACGGACCCTTACCGCTATCTGACCTGCGGCGGATGTGGGTGCAGCATAGATCAGCGAGAGCACTGGGGGTTTCCAAACGAGAACACCGACCCAACTCGAGTCCACCTGATAGCAGATGCTGCCGCTCCGGCGTATGGGGTGCGCTGCCCGTGCAGCCATTACACCCTTTATGCCAATCCTGAAGATCTGCCTGTTGGTCTGCCGAAGGGCATCCGGCTGTCTTGGTCGGGGAAGCTGACTTAGTGACAATTTCCGTGTCGGCAGTGCGCGCGACCACCTCACGGCGCTGATCGGGAGCGAGCGGCGCGTGGCGCAACGACATCGCGACGGAACTGTGGCCGACGAGGTCACGCACCGTGTTCCGGCACGCCGCGCTGAAGCGGGCGCGAGGCAAAGTCGCAGGTCATGCCACCGAAATGCCGTGATGGTCGCGCACTTGAGGACCTGCGGCGATTCCGCCGTTGGGGCGTCTTCTCGACAAATCAAGGGGACAAGTAGCAGTACGGCACGAGCATATAGGGGCCATACTGATTTGCTCAGCAAACGGCCCGCTGAAGCCTCATGAAGGAGGAGTTCTATGAGCCTGGTACGCGAGACGGATGGCGAATACCTCGTTCGTGCGGGCCTGCCGGCTGTCGATGTCACCGTCAGGATTGACAATGGCGTACCTGCGCTTGCGGGCGAGCGCAAGTTCGAGAAGGCGGAACAGAGTGAGAAGGTCTATCGCAGAGAGAGCATGCGCAGCACGTTCTCCCGCAGCCTTGCGTTGCAGGATGAGGGCGGTCAGATGACGGCTGTCTCCGCGCCCGAGTCGATTCTCATCGTCGACCACGACGTGAATTCCGCATGTTCGCTCGAGCTCATGTTGCACGCGGCGGGCCACTCTGAAACCCGCGTCGCCTGCTCCGGCGACGCCGCGCTGGCTATCGCGGCCGTTTTTGAGCCCTCTGTCATTCTGCTGGAAGTGGACCTGTTGGATGTCAACGGCTACGAGCTGGCACAGACGTTCCGTGAACGCGCACGAACACGGCAGCTGCGCTTGATCGCGCTGACGACGAGCCGCGAGCACGAGGATCGCGAGCTGGCTCGCGCAGCTGGCTTCGAGCGCTATCTATTGAAGCCGGTCGCGGCCTCGGATCTATCGAATCTGCTTAAGATGCCGGGGAGGCCCGCCCGATGAACGAGAAATCCCCGCAGTGGGTCACCGTCACAGCCGAGCATGAGGGCCGAGAGGTGCAGGGCCTTTATGCGCTGGACGGTGAGACGCTCATTGTTTCGTACGGAATCCACTCGAAGACCAGGCAACTGGTCGGGATGGCGGCGCCGACCCTTGCGCGGGTTCTGCTGTTGGAATTTGCCAAAGGGGGGAAACCCCTCTACGGGGCAACAACCCAGTCACTGCAGGCTTCCCTGCACCCCGAGCTCAGCTCGGCGCGATGAGCTGGAAGCACAGCGCTCGGACGCGAAATCCGCGGGCGAGGTGACGTCGGTCAGGCCCGCCCGGCGTGCGGTTTCCAACGGCCGTATCCCACGAAAGTCCCGCAGCTGAGCACGGGATCGGATACACTGCAGCCGGTTCGTAAATTTCCGCCTTGTCTGCCCTTGGCCGGCGCCGATTCGGCGTGCCTATCTGGCCAAAGACCGCCACTCCAGAAATCTCCGTGACCGCGCGGCAGGAGCGCCTGCCATTTCTCATATCTCTTGTGAGCACCCTGAAGTGACCAAACTCTACGTCGGAAATCTCCCCTTTGCCGTTACCGAAGAGGGCGTGCGGACTCTGTTTAGCCCGCATGGAACTGTCGAGAAAGTCTTACTCATCACCGATCGCGACACCGGCCGCCCACGCGGTTTCGGCTTTGTGGAGATGTCGGATGCCGATGCGTCGCGTGCGATGCAGGCGCTGAACGGAACCGATTTTGACGGCCGCGTACTCAAGATCAACGAGGCGCATGACCGAGACCCCACGAGTATCGCAAGCTCCAGGCGCGGATCTCCGCAGCTGTGAGCCTACGCCTGCGTGGTGCGTGCGGTGAGATCGTGGCGCTCTGGACGCGCCGGGACCAGTGAGACGGAGACATGCTTACCACACGCAAGTGCGAGGTCGGAGCAGACGCTGGCAAGTGGTACGCGGTGGTAATCAACGGGCAGGCAGTACGACGAGCAGGCTACTGTGCGGTCGGATGCTCCGGCCACGAATCCTCCGACGAAGCACTCGCTCATCATCTGCAATACCAGCTCGATCGCGAGACTGACCTGTGGCTCCAGCGTCGCGTCGCGCAAGATTGTGAGATCTGTGGTGATCCGACGAACCTGCGCGCCAGGCTCGGACGCAATACGAAGCTGTTCGTGTTATGCCGACAGCACCAGTCCACGCACAGTTTGCAGAAGGTCGCCCAGCAACGCTTGACCGTGCAGCCCACGCTGCCTGCCGCTTAGGGAGGGGAAGTCCCATGGGCTCCGGGATGACTGGAACGTTTCCTTCTGCTGAGGAAGTGCTGATCCTCAGCTGTGATGTCTGCGAGTGCGACGTCGGGTACGCAGATAGCCGCCGCCCGCGACCGCACTGACCTATGGAGTTCGCATTCTTCGCTTGCCTCAGTGGCGTGGCTCTGTATCTTGGCACGCGACTCCGCGCCGCGAACACCGAGAACGCTGCGCTGCGAACCCAGATCTCCTCGCTCAAGCGTCAGCTCAGCAGAGGTCGCGGCTCATCGCGGGCATGAGCTACCGACGAAAGCGCGCATCGTGGGGCACAGTGGTTGCAGTGGCAAAGCATCGACGACACGGAGCCCACACTCCAGGTCGTTGCGTGACGGAGTCGGAAGAACACAGTTCGAGGAGCGCGACCGCACAGCCGCTCGCGGGAACGGAAAATCCGCGGCAAGTCGTTGAGAGTATTGATCGATACACGCCTCCGCCGTCGTCGAGCCAAGTGTTATGTCGCGGAAAAGCTTCGATATGGCGCTTGACTTCCATTTTTGGTGGGCGTAAAAAACGCGCCGCAATGATTACTGCAATCAGAAAACCACTCGATACGCGCACAGCGGCGGGCTGCTATAGCCCGACGTCGTCGCATGCCTTACTCGGGCAATTGCTGGCCCGAGTCGAAGGTATCGAGCTCTGATTGGCCTTGCCTCCGGCGCAAGGCCGGGGGCAGACAGGTTTCGAGAGCGATGATCCGCGCTCTCACGCCACCCGAAAACCCCCGCCCAAAGTCCGGCGCACGCAACGATCCGTCGCATGGAGACGGGGAGCCGTAAAGCGATACACAAAGCCCTCGATTTTTGCGAGCGGGGTTGGTCTAGCGGCTTTGGGCCTCTGCCTTCCAAGCAGATGAGGCGGGTTCGACTCCCGCACTCCGCTCCAATCCTATTCTTGCCGACAGTCCCCCCGGGTGGGGGAACCGGACTGTTAATCCGGACGCGCTGCGTTCGAGCCGCAGGTCGGCAGCCAATCTGACCACTGATGCGACAGGTGTCGCAGCCAAGCTGTCCACTTGGTGAGAGCGGATCGTTACCGCTAGTGGTCGCCAATTCGATGCCCGGTTAGCTCAGACGTGAAGAGCGTCGGTCCTACAAACCGAATGTCGCAGGCACTCAATCTGCACCGGGTACCACTTTGCAGCGTTAGACGGGGACACTCCCCGGCGCTAACACGTAGCCCTCGCGTCCGGTGGACCGGCTTGGTTCGACTCCAAGACGCTGCCCCAGCCCATACCGTCGTAACTCAACGGGCGAGAGTCCCGCCTCTTAAGCGGTGAGACGGTGGTTCGAGTCCACCCGGCGGTACCAAACCGTGAAGTTGTCGATAAACGCGGCCAGTGAATGCGAATCGAACGAGTGGTTGCCGTAAGCAACTTCTGATTTCTGGGGTGCGGGCTAGGAACCCGGATTTGCCTTGCAAGCAGATAGCCTGATCGGTGCGATTCCGATGCGCTCCACCAACATGATCGTCAATGCAAAGCGGCTCGAGCAGCAGGCCTCTCAAGCCTGGCTTACGGAGTTCAAGTCTCCGCACGATCGCCACGTTCCGTTGGGTTTCTGGTGAGACCCCGCGCCCTTCAAGCGCGAGAGATCGGTTCGATTCCGATACGGAACACCATTTCGATGCCCTCGTGGTGGAATCAGCAGACACACTTGGCTCAGAACCAAGCGGTCCCAACACGACCATGCAGGTGCAAGTCCTGCCGAGGGTACCAATTCGTGGCAGAAGGCGAAGTAGATAGCCCGCGGGCCGTGACCCCGCTGTAGCTGGTGCAAGCCCAGCCTGTCACCCCAAAACCCACGCCGTGGCCGAGCAGCTCCAGGCGGTCGCCTGCAAAGCGACTTGAGGCAGGTGCAACTCCTGTCGGCGTGTCCAGATCAGGACGTAAGTCAGCAGCAGACAGCCGAGCCTGGAACTCGGAAGCCGCAGGTGCAAGTCCTGCCGTCCTGACCAGTTTTGGCTGCGAAGCTCATGCAGATGAGCACCGACCTGATAAGTCGGAGGTAGCAGGTGCAAGTCCTGCGGCAGCTACCAAGCATGCGGGCGCGCATGGTGCGCGGCATCGTTGCCAACGAGGCATGGGACGGTTCGACTCCGTTCGCCCGCTCCAATTTGCCCCGGCCGGCGGACCGGTAGACGGCCTTCTAAGCCGACGACGTTGGTTCGAGTCCAACTCGGGGCGCCATACCCGCGCCGATGGGAACGGCGGAGATTTCCTAAATCTCCATTTGTCAGTTCGAGTCTGACCGCG